>Ga0315318_10000002_pt1 | contig 119641 bp, 112 predicted proteins | sample M1200m3416metaG_FD_203703 | JGI IMG/M metagenome (GOLD analysis project Ga0315318, IMG submission 203703) | Ammonia-oxidizing marine archaeal communities from Monterey Bay, California, United States - M1 200m 3416 | ecosystem: Environmental > Aquatic > Marine > Coastal | place: USA... | reverse complement strand
CGGCCAGGCACCCGTCGACCTCCTCGTCGGTCTCGCCGATCCCCACCATGATCGACGACTTGGTGGTCAGACCGGAGGCTCCGGCCCGGGCCAGAACCGAGAGACTCCGGGCGTACGACGCCGACGGGCGGACGCTCCTCTGCAAGCGAGCCACGGTCTCCACGTTGTGGTTCAACACGTCGGGCCGGGCGTCGAATATTTTCGAGAGCGCCTCGACGTCACCCCGACAGTCGGGGATCAAGACCTCTACGGCCGTCGACGGACTGGCTCCGCGGATGGCCTCGATGGTGGCCACGAAGGCGCCGGCCCCGTGGTCAGCCAGGTCGTCACGGGCCACCGCAGTGACCACCGCGTGGGCCAGCCCCATCTCGACGACCGCCTCGGCCACCCGACGCGGCTCGTCGGGATCGGGCGCGTCGGGCCTTCGGGTGTCGACGAGGCAGAAGCCGCAGGCCCGAGTGCAACGTTCACCGTTGATCATGAAGGTGGCCGTGCCGTCGTTCCAGCACTCGGAGATATTCGGACAGCCCGCCTCCTCGCATACCGTGGTCAGTCCCTGGTCGCGCATCAACGACTTCAGACGTCGGTAGCCGGGGCCGACATCCAACGGCACCCGCATCCACGACGGCTTGCGGCCCACCCGTCCGCCGACCGGGGCAGGAATTTCACCGGGCCCCGCCCCTCGACTGAACGGACTGAGATCCCCGTCTCGTTCACCGTTGACGGCCTCCCCATCTACGGGTTTCCCGGCGAACCGGCGCCACGCCACGTCGGCCCGATCGACCGGGCCCGCCGCCCACTGCTCGATCGCCCGAGCCGCCACCCGGTCCACCACCTCGGCCATGGTCACGTCGATCCCCTCGGCAGCCAGGGAGGTGACCCCAAACTCGGTGATTCCACACGGCACCATCCGATCGAAGTGGGTCAAGTCGGGCGCCACGTTCAGGGCGAAGCCGTGCATGGTCCGACTCCGGGTGAGTTTCACGCCAATGGCCGCCACCTTGCGGGGCCGGGGTCCGGCAGGCTCCACCCACACCCCCGGGTAGCGGTCGAGGCGACCGACGTCGGTCAGGCCCAGATCACGACACACCGCCATGACCACCTCCTCCACGGACGCCACGTACGCCGCTGTGTCGGCCATCCCACCTCCCCGCTTGCCCGCCAGGTGGAGCATCGGGTAGCCGACCAGTTGGCCGGGTCCGTGGTACGTGATGTCGCCGCCCCGGTCGGCCTGCACCACCTCGGCGTCGATCTCGTTCGCTGGAGCCAGAAGGTGGTCGAGAGTGGCCCGCAGGCCGAGCGTGTAGACGGCGTGGTGTTCCAGCAGGAGCAGGTGGTCCTGGGGTGCAGTCGGTTCCTCGGCATGGATCCGCTGTTGAAGGGCCAGCGCATCGCGGTAGCGGACCCGTCCCAGCCAGCGGACGCGAAACGGCCTGGTGGTGGTCACCGGTCGGCGCCGACCGCCCATCGAGCGGCCCAGTCGGCTCCCTCCAGGGTCCGCTTCATTGACCGGAGGAAGGCCGCCGCGTAGGCCCCGTCAAATGCCCGGTGGTCCCAGGCAAGGGCCAGCACACCCATCGATCGGGCTTCGATCGACTCGTGCCCGTCATCGTCGACGACCACCGCGGGACGTCGGGCGATGCCGTCCGTCGAGAGGATGGCCACCTGAGGTTGGTTGATGATCGGGAACTGGAACAGCGTGCCGTACTGCCCGGGGTTGGTCACCGTGAACGTCCCGCCGGCCAGGTCGTCGGGGACCAACGACCGGCTACGGGCCCGGGTGGCCACGTCGACGATCGAACGTGCCACGTCCTGGATGGAGCGCTCGTCCACACCCCGTACCACCGGTGCCACCAACCCCTCGAAGTCCAGATCGACGGCCACCGCGAGGTTGACGGTGCCGTGCACGATGAGTTCGTCGTCCCCCACCGAGGCGTTGAGCCGCGGAAATTCGGCCAGGGCTCCACACAGGGCCGACACGATGAACGGCAGGTAGGTGAGGCTGGTGCCCTCGGCAGCACGCCACGCGTCCTTTTCGGCCAGCCGGACGACGTCGACCGCCGTGTAGTCGACCTCCATGGCGGTGAGCACATGGGGCGACGTGGCCTTGGACGCCACCATGTGGCGCGCCGTGGCCCGACGGATCCCGTCGAACGGCTCGGCCCGGCCGGGGTTGTCCCGAAGGAACCTCTCCACGTCAGCCCGGGTGATGCGCCCGGCCACCCCCGTCCCCGTCACCCGGACCGGATCCACCCCATGCTCGGACAACAACCTCCGTACCACCGGACTCAATAGCAGTCCGCTCCCACGACTGCCTCCAGACCCCCGGCTCCCGGCTGACCCCGATGCCCCCACCCCGGTCGACCCAGGCGGCGCGACAACCCCGCCCAGTCCACCACCGGTGTCGGCTGCCGATGATCCCGACGACGACACCGGTTCGGTCGATGTCATTGGGGAAGACACAGCGGCCGGGCCGGTGGCGACGTCCGAAACCGCCCCGGGTGCAGCAGCGGTGGAGCCAGCGGGATCGACACGGCAGAGGAGCGCTCCGACGGCGACAAGCGCTCCCTCGCCGGCCACGATTTCGGCCAGCACACCAGCCAGCGGGGACGGCACCTCCGAGTCGACCTTGTCGGTGGAAACCTCGTACAGAGGCTGGTCGACGGCCACCGAGTCACCGACGCCCACGAACCAGCGGGTAATGGTCCCCTCGGTGATCGTCTCACCGAGTTGCGGAAGGAAGACGTCGGCCATGTCGATCGGTCCGCTGATCAGCCGTGAAGGGCGCGGCCGGTCAGCGACAGCACCGTCTCGCCGAAGAGTTCGCTGAGGGTCGGGTGGGGTTGGATGAAGGTCGCCACCTCGTCGACCGTGGCCTCCCAGTTGACGGCCAGATAGCCCTGTCCGAGTTGCTCGGTGACCCATGGTCCGACCATGTGGACGCCCAGGATCCGTCCCGCCCGGCCGTCGGCGTCCTTCTCGGCCACCACCTTCACCAGACCCTCGGTCTCACCCACGATCAAGGCCCGGCCGTTGGAGACGTACCGGTGGCTGCTCACCACCACGTCGTGGCCGGCGGCGATCGCCCCGGCTTCGGTCAGCCCGGCGAATGCCACCTCCGGGTGGGTGTAGATGCACCACGGCACGGTAGACGGGTCGATGGGCTTCGGCGATTCGCCCAGCAGGTCGCCCACCACGAACATGCCCTCGGCGAAGCCCACATGGGCCAGCTGCGGCGTGGCCACCACGTCACCCACCGCATAGACGCCGGGCTCCCCGGTGCGAAGTCGATCGTCCACCTCCACGAAACCGCGCTCGTCGACGACGACCCTGGTGCCGACCAGGCCCGCTGAGTCTCCGCGTGGCCGACGACCCACCGAGACCACTACCAAGTCCACCTCCAAATCGATCGACTCATCGTCGGAGTCGATCGGCCCGTGGCTCACGACGGTGGCTCCGTTGTCCGTCGGCCGGTGGCCGTGCACCGCTGTCCCGACGTGGACGTCGATCTTGCGCCGACGGAAGGACCGACGGATGGCCGTGGCCACGTCGGCATCGCATCCCACCAGGATCTCCGGGGCAGCCTCCAGCAGCGTGACGTCCGACCCGTAGTCCGAGAGCATCGAAGCAAACTCACAGCCGATGGCCCCGCCACCGATGACGGCCACCCGGGCGGGCACCCGGTCGATGGACAGCAGCTCGTCGCTGGTCACCACGAGGGTGCCGTCGATCTCGAAGCCGGGGATGGTGCGGGGCGATGACCCGGTGGCCAGCACGATGTGCTCAGCCACCACCAGGGTGGGGTCGCCCTCACCGTGGTCGATGGACACGACGTGGGCGGCACTCAATCGACCGGTCCCGTCATAGACGGTGACGTCCCGGCCTTTCAGGAGCGACGCCACTCCCTTGGCCAACCCATCGATGACCTTCTGCTTGCGGACCTGGCTCACCGTCAGGTCGACGACCGGTTCGTGTTCACCGGCCCCGGGGATGCCTACCCCGAAGGTGGCCGCGTCGCGGACGGTTCGCAGCACGGAGGCCGTCTCCAGCAGTTCCTTGGCCGGAATGCACCCGACGTGAAGGCAGGTGCCACCCAGCAGGTGTTCCTCGACCAGGCCGACGTCGAGGCCGGCAGCTGCGCCGTACAGGGCCGCCGCGTAGCCCGCCGGGCCACCACCGACGACAACGAGGTCGTGCTGAACCAGCGACGACCCACCGAGGCCCAGAACCAGGGGTCGGGTCACCGGGCCACCACCACCTGCACGGTGAAGGCCACCAGGAGAGCCATGCCACACAGGAGTGCCGAGATGATCAACATCCTCGTGCTCATGGCGGCGACGGTACCCCGCCTAGGGTCTCAGCGTGAGACGAGATGTCGGCATCTTCGTGGCCCTGACCCTCCTCGCTGCCGCCTGCACATCCGGATCCCACGACACTGCGCCAGCTACCGATGTCGGGGCGGTCTCGGAGTCGTCTCGGACGTCCGAGTCAGAACCCGTGCCGTACGAGATTCCGGTCGAGCTGGAGTTCACGGCCACCCTGGTAGGCGGCGAGCCGTTCGATGGAACCAGCGTGGCCGGCCAAGACGTCTTGTTCTGGTTCTGGACACCCACGTGAGTGACGTGTCGAAGGGAGAGGTCGGCGGTCGTCGAACTGAGCACCATTCCGGGCGTCACCGTCATCGGCGTCTCCACCATTCCCGCTGACCGGATGGACTTGGCGACGGAGACGGTCGCCGAGTGGGGCATCACCGGATTTCCCAACATCGCCGACGACGGCGAGGTGCATCTCCGGTTCGGGATCTTGGGCCACCCGGCGGCAGTGGCCATTAGCGCCGGCGGGTCACTGGTAACCGACGTCAGCGAACTTGACGTGCAGGATGCCCTCAACCTGATCGACCGGGCTCGTTCCCGCGACACCTGATCCCCGACACCTGCAACCCAACCCGTATCCTGAGCGGACCCGATCTCGCCCGGCCGACGCGCCGGGCATGCCCAGGAGCGACCATGCCCGGTTCCGACAGCACCAGAACCCTCAGCGAACCGAGGACCCTCAGCCAAAAAGTCTGGGACCGCCATGTCGTTCGGGCCGCCGACGGCCAACCCGACCTGCTGTTCATCGACCTCCACCTGGTCCACGAGGTCACCTCCCCGCAGGCCTTCGACGGGCTCCGCATGGCCGGACGCCGGGTCCGCCACCCGGAGCTGACGGTTGCCACCGAGGACCACAACGTCCCCACCGCAGACATCGACCAGCCCATCGCCGATCCGGTGAGCCGTGTCCAGATCGAGACCCTGCGGGCCAACTGCGACGAGTTCGGGGTGAAGAACTACCCGATGGGCGACCCCGGACAGGGCATCGTCCATGTCATCGGCCCTGAAAAGGGCCTCACCCTGCCGGGCATGACGGTGGTGTGCGGCGACAGCCACACCAGCACCCACGGAGCATTCGGTGCCCTGGCCTTTGGCATCGGCACCAGCGAGGTGGAACACGTGCTGGCCACCCAGACCCTCCCCCAGCAACGCCCGGGCACCCTCGCGGTGACCGTGGACGGCACGCTTCCCGAGGGCTCCACGGCCAAGGACGTGATCTTGGCCATCGTCGGGCGACTGGGCACAGGCGGCGGCATCGGTTCGGTCATCGAGTACCGGGGCGAGGTGATCCGGAACCTCTCCATGGAGGGACGGATGACGGTGTGCAACATGTCCATCGAAGCGGGCGCCAAGGCCGGCCTGATCGCCCCCGACGACACCACCTTCGAGTATCTGGCCGGTCGCCCCCACGCCCCGGCGGGCGCTGCCTGGGACGCCGCAGTGTCCGACTGGCGAACGCTGGTCACCGACGAGGGCGCCACCTTCGACCATGAGATCGTGCTCGATGGCGCCGAGATCACCCCCCAGGTCTCGTGGGGGACCAACCCGGGCCAGGTCATGCGTATGGACGGCAACGTCCCCGACCCGTCCTCGTTCGACGAACCCAGTCAACAGGAATCAGCGGCTCGAGCACTCGACTACATGGGCCTCACCGCCGGCACGCCGATTCGTGACGTGGCCGTCGACACGGTGTTCATCGGCTCGTGCACCAACAGCCGCATCGAGGACCTCCGTGCGGCCGCCGAGGTGGTCCGGGGCCGCAAGGTGAAGGACGGCATCCGAACCCTGGTCGTGCCCGGCTCGTGGGTCGTCAAGGACCAGGCCGAGGCCGAAGGTCTGCCCGAGGTGTTCATCGAGGCCGGGTTTGACTGGCGGGAACCCGGCTGTTCGATGTGCCTGGCCATGAACCCCGACAAGTTGGTGGCCGGCGAACGCTGCGCCAGCACCAGCAACCGCAACTTCGAGGGCCGCCAGGGCCGGGGCGGTCGCACCCATCTGGTCTCGCCGGCCGTCGCCGCGGCCACCGCCATAGCCGGCACGTTCGCCTCGCCGGCCGACCTGGCCTGACCCGGAACAAGAAGGGAGCACGACCATGGAAGCTGTACAGATCGTCTCGGGCACCGCGGTGCCACTGCGTCGCTCCGATGTGGATACCGACCAGATCATCCCCAGCGACTGGCTCAAGCGGGTGGAACGCACCGGTTTCGACAAGGGCCTGTTCTCCGAATGGCGCGACGACCGGAACTTCGTGTTGAACGACGAGCGCTACTCCGAGGCCGTCGTTCTGGTGGCCGGCCCCAACTTTGGGACGGGCTCGTCACGCGAGCACGCCGTGTGGGCCATCCAGCAGTACGGATTCGGTGCCGTGGTCTCGCCCCGGTTCGCCGACATCTTCCGTAACAACTGCACCAAGAACGGCCTGGTGCCGGTCCAGGTGTCCGATGAGGTGGGCGCCGCCCTGCTCGACGCCGTGGAGGCCGACCCCGATCTGGTCATCACCGTGGACGTGGCCGCTCTGACGCTTGAAGCACCGGATGCCGGGATCTCGTGCTCGTTTCCGCTGGAACCCTCCACCCGGGAGCGGTTCCTCGAGGGACTCGATGACATCGGTATCTCTCTGCGCCACGAAGCCGACATCGAGGGCTACGAGACCACTCGCCCGGCATGGCTGCCCACTACGGCGTGACCCACCCACACCCCACCGGGCGCCTCCTAGGCGCCGTCCTGGCCCCCCTGATGATGGCGCTGCTGGCCGGCGCGTGTGCACAGGACCCCGAAGGTCCCGGCCTTTCCGGCGGCCGCACCACAACCACCGGGGCGGTCGACGTGTCGGGCACCGAGTTGACGGCCGGCCTCGTCGCCTTCACGGCGTGTGACGAGTTGCTGGTCCATCTGCAGGCCGAGGCCGACGAACGGGTCGGCCCCTACGGCCTGAGTGGGGGCCGGTACGGCGGCCCGGTGATGCTGGAGGCGGTGGCCCTGGCCGAAGACTCGATGGGTGACGGGGCCGCGACGTCCAGCCCCCGGACCGCCGACCAGACTCTCGTCGAAGGGCAGGACTACTCGGGTACCAACGTCCAGGAACTGGGCATCGACGAACCTGACCTCATCAAGACCGACGGCCGTCGGATCCTTGTCATCGAGGACGATCGACTCCACCACGTGTCGGTGGCAGGCGGCACTGCGACGTTGACCGACTCCCTTCGCATCAAGGGTCACTGGAGCCGCCAGATGCTCCTGTCCGGCGATCGGGCCCTGCTCATCGCCGATACGCACGTCGACGGGGATCCCGAACTACGGCCGGCCTTCTCCAGCCTCGTGCCCGAGGGGGGATGGCGATCGCTGACCAGCCTCATCGAGGTCGACCTGTCGGATCCGACCGACCTGAAGATCGCCAACGTGCTCACCGTCGAGGGCTACCACGTGTCCACCCGTGTGGTCGGCGGCTCGGCCCGAGTGGTCGTCTCCACACCGCCCGACGAACTGCCCTTCGTGTACCCGCAGAACTCCAACGGCGAGGAGCGGGCTCGCCGCTTCAACCGGGAGGTGGTGGCCGAGACCACCCTGGCCGACTGGATGCCCGACTTCGTCCTGGAGTCGGCCGACGGGACGGTGGTCGAGGGGCCGCTGCACGAGTGCACCGACGTGTCCCGTCCCACCACCTTCGCCGGCCTCTCGACCCTGTCGGTACTCACCGTTCCACTGGTCGAACCGCTGTCCCGACCCGCCACGACCGCCGTGCTGGCCGAGGGGTCGACCGTCTACTCCGGCAACCAGCACCTCTACGTGTCGACCAACGCCTGGGTGGATCCCGACGCGCTGGCCGACGACCAGCAGCGTTCCTGGTGGGATCGCAACTGGGACACGGCCATCCACCAGTTCGACGTTTCCGGTCCGACGCAGGCCGCCTACACCGGCTCGGGCGAGGTCCCCGGCCACCTGCTGAACCAGTTCTCCATGTCTGAACACGACGGACACCTACGGGTGGCCTCGACCACCGGGGGCCCGTGGCGCTTCGACGAGGACGCCGAGTCGATGGTGTCGGTCCTAGCCCGACGCGATGGCGCGCTGGAAGTGGTCGGGCAGGTGGGCGACATGGGTCGCGGCGAGCGGATCTTCGCCGTGCGATACGTGGGCGACGTGGCCTACGTGGTCACGTTCCGCCAGACCGACCCCTTCTACACCGTCGACCTGTCGGACCCCACGGATCCACGAGTGCGCGGCGAGCTGAAGATCACCGGCTACTCCGGCTACCTCCACCCCGTGGGACCGGACCGGATCCTGGGCATCGGCCAGGAGGCCACCGACGAGGGACGGACCACCGGCACCAAGGTCACCCTGTTCGACGTGTCGGATCTGGACGCCCCCGTCGACCTGGCCACCTGGTCGCCGGGAGGCGGACACAGCGGGGCCGAATGGGACCACCACGCCTTCCTTTGGTGGGACGGTCGGGCCGTCCTGCCATTCGAAGACTGGCGGAACGACGAGCACGGCGCGGTCGTGCTGCGGGTGTCTGATTCCGACATCACCGAAGAGGGTCGCATCGACCACCGCGACGGCGAAATGGTCGAACCCGTGCCCCCGTGCCCAGTGGTATCGACAGTCGACGGCGACGCACCGGTGGTCATGGTCTGCGATCCGGGCGCCCCCACGTCGATGCGTGGCCACTGGTGTGAGCCGCTGCCACGCGAGGAATCCAAGTGGTGGGCCGAGGAGTTCGGGGTCGATCCGGAAACGCTTCCCCCCGACCGCGACGTCGTGGTGTGCTGGCCCGACGGCGGCAACGTCCGACCCATCCAACGCACGTTGGTGATCGGCGACAGTCTCTGGTCCTACTCGTGGCAGCGCGTCCAGGAGAACGAACTGGACGGCCTGGAGCGCCGCCAGGTCGTCACCCTCGGCTGACCCGGGGCCTGAACCGGATCAGGCCTCCAGCACGGCGAACGACCCCTGCAGCACGGCTACCGGCCGCTCGTCTCCGTCGACGGTGACCCTGCACTCCAGATGCACGATTCGCCGTCCAGCCCTGATTACCGAAGCGGTGGCGACCAGTCGTCCTCCTGGGATGGGCCGCAGGTAGCGGACCGATACCTCGATCGAGGCACAGATCTGCCCGTCATCCAGCGCCGCCATCGTGGCCCGACCCATGGCCGTGTCGGCCAGGGTGAAGACGACCCCACCGTGCACGATCCCGTTCGGATTGAGGTGCCGGTCGTCCACGTCCAGGACCGCGACGGCGGCGCCGTCCGAGCCATCCCCGATGTCGAAGTCGAGGAACGACCGGAGGGGAAACACGTCGTAGCCCTCCGCACCGGTATCGACCGCCATGGGCCGCAACCTAACGGTCCCCCCACCGTGGCGGTGGGCTGGCCGAGGCTGCTCAGCCGATGTGGCCGGGTCGGTCCACGGCGTTCGGATCCTCCCCGGACTCGCGGATCCGAGCGATCTTGTTGAGGGCACCGATGAACGCCCGGGCCGATGCCTCGACCACATCGGTGGAGAGGCCCCGCCCCGAGACCTTCACGCCCTCGACGCTCTCGAAGGTGAGGGCCACGTCGGCCAGCGCGTCGACACCCCCGGTCACCGAGGTGACGTTGTAGTCGGTCATCCGCCCCTTGGCGCCAGTGGCCAACTTGACCGCCGAACAGGAGGCGTCGACCATGCCATCGCCCTCACAGGTGACAGCGACCTCATCGCCGGCCACCCGCATGACCAGATCGGCCGTCGGGGTACTTGCGGTGCCTCCGCTGACGTCGAGGCTCACGAACTCGTAGGCATGCTGGACGCTGCCGCCCACCTCCTCGATGGCCAGCGCCTCGAGATCCGCGTCACTGAGCTGCACCTTGCGGTCGGCCAGTTCCTTGAACCGGGTGAACGCTGAGTTCAACGCGTCGCCGTGGATGTCGTGGCCCAGTTTCTGGAGGGCGTCACGGAAGGCGGCACGCCCCGAGTGCTTCCCGAGCACCAGTTGACTCTCGCCCTGACCCACAGCGGCCGGGTCCATGATCTCGTAGGTGGTCCGCTCGTTGAGCACGCCGTGCTGGTGGATCCCCGCCTCGTGGGCGAAGGCGTTGCGGCCCACCACGGCCTTGTTGTACTGCACCGGATAGCCGGTGAGGCGGCTGACGATCCTGCTGGACTTCGCCAACTCCTCGGTCCGGATGTCCACCTCCAGGCCCGGGTAAGAATCTGGCCGGGTCCGCAGGGCCATGACGATCTCCTCCATGGCCGCGTTGCCGGCCCGCTCGCCGATGCCGTTGATCGTGCATTCAACCTGGCGGGCACCGGCCTCCACGGCGGCCAACGAGTTGGCCACGGCCAGGCCGAGGTCGTTGTGGCAGTGGGTCGAGATCACATAGTCACCGCTGACCCGCTCCCGGATCGCACGGATGCGCTCGGACCACTCCAGCGGGGTGGCGAAGCCGACAGTGTCGGGGATGTTCAGCGTGCCCGCTCCGGAGTCGACCGCCGCCTGGAGCACGTCGCACATGAAATCGAAGTCCGACCGCGAGGCATCCTCGGGGCTGAACTCGACGTCGTCGGTGTACTCCCGGGCCCGACCGACCGCCGAAATGGCCTCGGCCAGCACCTGGGCGGGGCTCATCTTGAGCTTGTGCTCCATGTGGGTGGGGCTCGTGGCGATGAACGTGTGGATGCGACGATTGGTCGCCGGCTCGATGGCCTCCCAGCACCGGTCGATGTCCTTGTGGGCGGTGCGCGACAGCCCGCAGATGGTGGGACCCTCGATGGACGAGGCAATGGCGTGCACGGCCTCGAAGTCGCCCTGGCTGGCGATGGGGAAACCGGCCTCGATGTAGTCCACGCCCAGGCGGGCCAGCTGCTCGGCGATCTCCAACTTCTCACCCACGTCCAGCGAGATGCCGGGCGACTGCTCGCCGTCACGCAGCGTGGTGTCGAAGATGATCACCCGATCGGTACTGGTCCGCTCGCTCATGGTCTGCTCGCTCATGGCTTGTACTCGTTTCCGAGGGGGCGTCGTGGTGACGACCCCGTCCATCTCGTGTTCTGTCGTTTTCGTGGTGATTCTGGTAGATGCGATCGGGACCCGGCTCCCAAAAGCCCTGTCCCTGCGAAGCCCTGCCCCTGAAAAGCAGGAAACCCCCCGGCCCCGGAGGGCGCAGGAGGTTCGGGCGAACGCGTATGTGAGGCGTTCGCCCTAGGTCAGCAGCAGGAGGTTGAGGATCGGTCGCATCACCGTTCAGTGTAGACGGGGCCGCTCGACCGATTGCAACCCCATTCAGCGACCCACGGGCCACGCCAGTCCAGCAATGGGATCCAGGATCGCCACCATGGATCCATGGTGCACGATGGGCAACCCGCTGGCCCAGTTCTTTCGGTGTGCGATCCGTCGCACATGTTCCGGTCAGGTAGCCGTCTCGGTGCCCTCGCCGGGTTCAGTCGGTGACGTGGAATCCGAACCGATCGGCGAAGAAGGCCAGCTCGGCTTCCAACGCCCGGACCACGTTGGCCGCCTTTCGGAATCCGTGACCCTCGTCCGGGAACTCGATCAACTCGAAGGGCACGCCACGACTCGCCAGCGCGTCGGCCATGGCGTGGGCCTGGGCGGGAGGGACCACACGGTCCTCGGATCCCTGCAACAACAGCAAGGGCGTGGAGAGCCGGTCCACGTGGTGGATGGGCGACCGCTTCCGGTAGACGGCCTCGTCTTCGGGCCACCGCCCGACCAGTCGATCCAGATAGCGGGCCTCGAACTTGTGGGTGTCAGCGGCCAACGCGGCCAGGTCGGCCACCCCGTAGCGGCTGGCCCCCGCGGCGAAGACGTCGTGGAAGGTCAGGGCGGCCAGCACGGTGAACCCACCGGCGCTCCCGCCCCGAATGGCCAATCGGTCGCCGTCCACCCGACCGGGCGCCGGGCGACTGCTCGACGACAGGTACCGGGCCGCAGCCACGCAGTCCTCGACGTCGAGCACCCCCCATCCGCCGCGAAGCCGGTGTCGGTAGGGCCGGCCGTACCCCGTGGAGCCCCGGTAGTCGACGTCAGTTACCGCGAAGCCCCGACTGGTCCAGTAGGCGATGGCCAGTTGCAGTTGGGTTCGTACCGAGCCGGTCGGCCCGCCATGGACGAGCACGATCAGCGGGGGCCGCTCGTCGACCGGCCCGTCGTGGTCGGGGCTGGTCGGCGGATACACGATGGCGTGGGCCTGCTCGTCGCCCGAGGTGGGGAACATGACCTGTTCGGGCACCGGGAGCCATCCCGGGCCGAGGCCGAGGTCACGGGGCGCCCGGATCACCTCGGAACCGGAGCGGGTGACGGCCACCAGTGCGGCCTCGGTGGTCCACGAGGCCGCCACCAGAGCCACGCCGCCGTCCAACGCGGCCAGCGACCCGATTGACGTGGCCGGTGTCCCGGTCGACAGCGGTTCGACGTCGGCGACGTTCCCCTCTGCGGCTGACCCGTCGAAGGAAAGCACGGCCAGACGGTCCACCCCGTCCTCCCGGCGGGCGAACCACACGTCGTCTCCCACCAGGGCATAGCGCGACAGTCCGAACACCCACTGGGGGGTGGCCACTTCGAAGGCCCCGGAGGTCAACTGCTCCAGCGCGTCGGTGTCTGGGGCCACCCGGTACAGGTGCCACCAGCCGTCCCGGTCGGTGACCACGTGCAGCACGCCGTCGGCCCGCCATTCCGGCTGGAAGAATGACTCTCCCGCTTCATGGGCATCTGTCTCCGAGGGAGGGTCCACCCTCCGGGCGCCGCTCAGACGAGCATCGGAAGACAGGTCCCCCAACCAGAGTTCGGTGTCGTCCCACGGCAGGTCGGGATGGTTCCACTGGATCCAGGCCAGGCAGCCGCCGTCGGGCGAGACCCGTGGCGACGACACGAAGTCGGGCCCCGAGACCAGCACCTCGACCCGCTGGGAGCCGTCCATGGCCACGGCGACCAGTTCGTTGGTCGGTTCCGAATCGGCGCCTGTCTGAGGATCCCCGATGTGGGCCTCGCGGACGCAGACGTACCACCGACCGTCCGGGGTGATCCGCCCGTCGGCGTAACGCAGGCCCCGGACAACCTCGGACTCCGGGGTGAGGATGACCGGTTCGACGTCAGGGCGACCGGGTTCCCGGCGGATTAGACGCTCATCGGAACGGTCGCTGTGCACCAGCACGCCGTCGGTCACCCACCAGGCACCGCCGCCGTATTCGTGGACCCCGGTTCGGACGTCGACCCCGGCCGGAACCGCATCGGCCACCACTCCGTCGGAACCGCGCCGGACCACCACGGTCCGCCCGCCCTCGTCGGGACGGGACTCGGCCCACCACACGCTGCTACCGAGGGTGTTCCCGTCGGGGCCGGCGTCAACGACCACCTCACCCAGCCCTGCCGCTCCATCTACCAGGAGCTCAGCGCTGATGGGCGACGGCCAGGCGCCGTAGGGCCGTATCGAGAGTTCCACCAGATCAACCGGCCAGCAGGTTGCCGATCCGGGTCAGGCCTTCGACCAGATCGTCGTCACCCAGGGCGAACGACAGTCGGGCGTAGCCGGGAGCCCCGAATGCCTCGCCCGGCACGATGGCCACCTTGGCCTCGTCGAGGATGATGGCCGCCAACGCCGACGTGGTGGTGGGGACCCGCCCACCAATCTCCCGGCCGAGGAAGGCCGTCAGGTCGGGGAAGGCGTAGAAGGCGCCTTGGGGCGTCAGCAGGTCGACCCCGTCGATGGCCCGGAGCATGTCGGTCATGGTCCGGCGGCGACGATCGAACGACGCCCGCATCTCCTCGACGGCCGTGAGGTCGCCGGAGACGGCAGCCAGCGCGGCGCGCTGGGATACGTTGGCCACGTTGCTGGTGGCGTGCGACTGGAGGTTGCCAGCCGCCTTGATCAGGTCGGTCGGTCCGATCATCCATCCGGTCCGCCATCCGGTCATGGCGTAGGTCTTGGCCACGCCGTTGATGGCTACGAAGTGGCCGTCGATCTCGGGGACGAGTGCCCGCATCGAATGATGCACGTGGTCGTCGTAGGTCAGGTGCTCGTAGATCTCGTCGGCAAACACCCAGATGCCGTGCTCGACGGCCCAACGGCCGATGGCGGCGATCTCGTCCGCCGGGTAGACGGCCCCCGTCGGGTTGGACGGAGACACGAAGAACAACGCCTTGGTGTTCGGGGTGCGGGCCGCCTCCAACTGGTCGACGGTGACTCGGAAACCCGAGTCGGTGTCGGTCGACAGGGGCACGGACGTGGCGCCGGCCAGGGCAATGGACTCCGGGTAGGTCGTCCAGTAGGGCGCCGGGAGGAGCACCTCGTCGCCGGGGTTCAGCACTGCGGCGCACGTGTTGTACACGGCGTGCTTTCCGCCGTTGGTGACGAGGATCCGTGCTGCCTCAGGGCGCCAGCCGGAGTCCCGCTCGGTCTTGTCGACCAGGGCCTCCTTGAGGGCAGGGAGGCCACCGGCCGGGGTGTACTTGTGACTGGTCGGGTCCTGACAGGCGGCCACCGCGGCGGCCACGATGTGGTCAGGCGTGGCGAAGTCCGGCTCGCCGGCACCGAACCCGATGACCGGCTCACCGGCCGCCTTCAGGGCCTTGGCCTTGGAATCGACGGCCATGGTGGCCGATTCGGCGATGGCGGTGATGCGGCGAGAAAGGCGTTCGATGCTCATGGGTCTTCCTGGGGAGGTACGGGACGGTTCCGAGACTGGGCCAGCCTGCCATCTCGAGAACCTGATCCCGACCGGATATTGCCGATCATCCGGATCTGGCGATCAGGGAGTGATGGCCGTCCGGGCGGTTGGCTCAGCAGCCTTCTGGCGTCGGGACACCCCACGTGCCACGGCAGCCAGCAGGACGTCTCGCAACTCGCCCGGCGCTACCACCTCGTCAAAGCCCAATCGGGACGCCGAGCGGTAGACGGCGTTGGCCTCAGCCTTCGCGATGGCCTCCGCGGTCGCCTCGTCGGCGCCCACCGCTTCGCCAGCGCTACGGGCACCCATGGCCCCCAGGGTCACCCCCGGGAGGGCGACCGACACTGTCTGTCCGTCAAAGGAAACCATCGACATGGCCAGGGAACCGAACCCGTAGGCCTTGCGGAGGGTGGCTTGGACCTTGACTGTGCGGGCTTGGGTCTGGGCGGCGAACATCCGGGCACCGGCCCGCAGGATCCCGGCCCGTTCCGAGGCTGTACCGGCCAACACTCCGGGGTTGTCGGTCAGGAAGACCAGCGGCAGGTGGAACGAGTCGGCCACCTGGATGAAGTGGGCCGCCTTGTCGGCGGCCGCCACGTCAATGGTGCCTGCCCGTACCGCCGGCTGGTTGGCCACCACGGCCACCGGGTCTCCCCCGAGGTGGGCCAGTCCACAGACGATGGATGCACCAAACCCGGGCTGGATCTCGACGAACTCGCCGTCGTCCATCAGGCACTCGATGACCGGCCCAATGTCGTAGCCGCGGGTGGACCGCCGGGGAATCAGGTCCACGAGTTCGTCCACGGCCCGGTGGCCGGTGTCGCCACCCTCGCGGCGCGGCGGATACGACCAGGCACTGGTCGGGAAGAACGACAGCCATGTCGCGATCCGGTTCAGGGCGTCAAGATCGGACTCGGCAACGTCATGGACGAGGCCGCTGGCCACCGCCACGTCCGGACCGCCCAGTTCGTCAGCCGAGACGTCCTCGCCCAGGGCGGACTTCACCACGGGCGGCCCTGCGGTGAACACCGCGGCGTCGCGGGTCATGACCGAGTAGTCCGACAAGGGCGCCACCAGCGCACCGTGGCCGGCCGACGGACCCAGGATGCCGGTCACCAGTGGGACCCGGCCAGAGAGTCGGGCCTGCTGGTGCAGATCGGTCGGTGCACGACCCGGTTCGACACCAGTACCCGGAGGCCTGTGGCCGGCGCCCTCCAGCAACATCACCAGCGGCATCCGGTCCTGCTCGGCCAGCTCTGCAATGCGGTAACGCTTGGCCGTGCTCCCCGAGCCGATGGAACCTCCCAGCACGGTGAAGTCCTCGGCGCCGATCATGACGGGCCGGCCGTCAATGGTCCCCGATCCGGTGACGATCCCGTCGGCCGGAGCGACGTCGCCCGGGGGTTCGACCAGCGTGCCGATCTCGCGGAACGAGCCATCGTCGAGCAGGTGGTCGATCCGGGCCCGGGCGTCGAGTCGATCACCGCCATCCTTGTCACGGTGTCGGGCCAGACGATCCTTGCCGCCCATGGCCCTGGCAGCCGTGCGTCGCCCGTGGAGGTCGTCGAGCAGGGGCTCCCAGGCGTCGGGGTCGGTCGTCACCAGCCCAGTCTCGCCCAGATCAGTCACAGGCCGCGAAGTAGGGGGCCAGGAACTCCCGGCCCGCCTCACCCCGGGCCTGGGAAGAGAGTCCCTGATAGGAGGTGCAGGCCCGCCGGACGAGTTCCGCTGCACCACAACCCAGTGCCTCGGCCCGCTCGGCGAACGCCTCGGCCCGGAGGAGGCGGTCCACCTCGGCGAATGGCTCGTCGGGGTCGTCCTCCATCAGGTCGGCCATCGACCGGTCACCGAGGAGGTCGAGCACCGCTTCCGCGGTGACCCGGCCGGCTTCCACCAGCCCGGCGCACGTGGTGGCCCGCCGGGGATCGGAGACCGGCTCGTCCCCGCAGCCCGTCACCAGGCCAGCCACTGAGAGGGCTACTACCGAGAGGGCGACCACCACGCGGAGTCGCCTAGTCCGGGCGGCCCCACGGTGCGTTCGGGTCATCCGGCGACGAGGAGGCCCACCACCACGAAGTGGAGCGCCACCGCGATGGTCACCAGCGTGTGCCAGACCTCGTGGTAGCCGAACACCTCGGGCGACGGATCAGGCCATCGGGCTCCCAACATCAATGCACCGCCGCTGTACAGGAGTCCCTCGGCGACCACCAGGAGCAGTTCGGTGAGGCTCAGGGCCCGGATCAGGTCGGGGGCCACCACGATGGGTACCCAGCCCAGGACGATGAACAAGGTGTTCATGAGGCCCTTCGGCGGATGAAACGGCAGCACTCGGACTCCGACGCCGACCGCGGCACCGATCCACACCGCCCAGAGCAGCAGGGTGGCCGACCGGCCATCGAGTGCGCTCAACCCGATCGGGGTGGCGCTGGCCGCGATGAGAACGAAGATCGCACCGTGGTCGATGCGGAACAGGACCTCCCACGTGGGGATCGACCAGCGGCGCAGGTGGACGAGGCTGCTGGCCGAGAACATCAACACGGCACCCATGACGAACACCGCGGCACCCGTCCGGTCGCGCCCCCCCGAAGCCGAGGCCACCAGCACGACACCTCCCGCTAGGGAGCACGGCACGGCCAATCGGTGCATGACGCCACGCCACCGTGGCCGGGGCAGGAGCAACGACCGCCGCACGGACGCCGAGACACCGGAGACGTCAGCAACCTCCACCGGGTCCGTTCCCGGTTCCTTCTTCGGTCCGGCCATCACGTTGACGAACGTAGACCGACGGGAAGCACCTGTCGTGGCAGGGCGCCGCGCGTCGGGAACCAGTTCCGGTCGCGGTCCGATCAGCTCAGGAGACGGATCCCCGCGGTGGCCAACATGGCCAGTGCCACCACGACCGCGAACGGTGCCCGGCGGATGACGGCCACGATGGCCACCGCCACTCCGGCCAGGCGGGCATCGATCACCAGGGTGGAATCGTCGGCCACCGTCATGAGCACGACGATGGCCGAGAAGAGGGCAGCCGGTAACAGCGTCGTCACCGGCGCCAGCACTGTGGCGAAGCGGTCCCCCGCCATCACCCCGGTCAACTTGGCGAGGTAGCACCCTCCGGACAGGGTGAGGATGGCCGCCCAACTCACGGCATGCCTCGGCCGCTCGTCCGGCCACGGATCGCCCGACGCTGCAACGACATCCCGACGGGGACGGCCAACGCTGCGAGGAGCATGGGCAGCCCCGCTGCTGCGACCGGTGTGGCCACCAGCGCGATGGCACCACCCAACAGGGCGGTGACCTGACCCGGACGAGTCCGCAGATGCGGGACCAGCAGCGCCACGAAGGCTGCCGGGAACGCTGCGTCCAGACCGAGCGCCCCCGGATCGTCCAACGCGCTGCCGGCCACCACGCCCAGCACCGTCCCGACGTTCCAGAAGGCGAACAGCCAGAGGCCGGTAGTCCAGAAGGCCTCCCGGGCCAGCGTCGGATCATCCTGAGCGGTGGCCATGGCCGTGGTCTCGTCGATTACAAAATGGGCCGACAAGGCCCGACGGACACGCCCACCTTGAAGCAGCGGAGCGATCGACGGTCCGTACAGGCCGTTACGGGCGCCGATCAGCAGGGCACCACCCACCGCGGCGACTGCCGTCCCGCCACCGGCCACCACCGAGAGGAGGGCGAACTGCGAGGCCCCGGTGAAGGTGAAGACCGAGAGCGCCGCGGCCTGGCCGAGCCCCAGGCCCGAGGAGTCGGCGAACACGCCGAAAGTGATCCCGATAAGGAAGCAGGCTGCAGCCAGTAGGAAGCCGTCGCGCCGGTGGGACGGCATGCGCCACAGAAGGATCGCCGAGGCGTTCACCTGCAGGGGCCCAGGCGATCCACCAGGGTGTCGACGAGGGCGCTGAGCGTCGCCGCGCAGACATCGAAGTCGACCTGTTCACCTGACGCAGGATCGACGACCTCTTCCCAGTCGCCGACCTCCACCTCGGCCAGGGCCAACGCCTCCACCCGGGCCGCCAGGTCGGCGGCATCGCCCACTGGAAGGTCACGAACCAGTCGGGGCAACGATGCCGTCCGCCCAGCCACCTCGGGGTGGTTCCGGCGAATCCAGGCCACGTGCGAGGGCTCCATGGTCACCACGAGGTCCGCATCCTCGTGGTCGGCGCCGAACTGTCGACTGCGGTGATCAGGGTCGGCCAGACCGTGGTCGGCCAGCGCGTTGCGGGTCCGCTGGCTCATGGGAAGCCCCTCGAACACCAGCGTGCCCGCACCCACGGCCCGCCAGTCGGGGGCCCGCTCGGCGAACATCGCCCGGGCCATGACCGACCGGGCAGCGTTGCCCGTGCACAGGAACAGGACGGTGGGTTGAGTCACCCGTCCCCCCGGAGGCTGCCCTCCCCGGGACGCCCTTCCTGGGAGCGGGCCGGCACGGCCACGAAGAGCGCCTCTGCCTCGGCCGTCGCCCGGTCCCCGCCGGGGGCCACGCAGCGTGCACGAGCCACCAGGCGCCGTCCGGAATGACGAACCACCCGCGCCTCGAACCGGAGGTCGACGTCGAGCGGCGTGGCGCGTCGGTAACGGATGGCCAGTCGGGCCGTGACCGTCGGCCCCATGTCAACGAGCGATGGGACTCCGCTCAGCACGTCATCGAACAGGCCGGCCAGATAACCACCGTGGAGGCGTTCCGGTGGCCCCTCCCGGCATCGGTCGAGACGGACCGAGCCCGTCACGAAAGGGCCGTCATCGTCGGATTCGCTGGACACCACCAGCGGCGGCGCCAAGGGGTTGCGGCGACCCCGGAAGAGACTGTGGTCGCCCGCTTCGGTCCGCAACCGGGCTTCCAAGTCCTCGTCGATCTCATCGACGGGAACCTCGTACCAACGGCGGCGCGCCGGACCCTCGAGCATCTGTCGGGCCTCGGACACCAACCGACGAGCCTCCAAAAGGCCGTCGACACCGGGAGCGAGGCGATTCACATCGGCGACCAGAGCCCGCACCTCGTCGGCCAGGTCGACGCCGGCCTCCCGACAGGAATCATCAGGCGACGCCGTCATCGCTGGGCCGTCATGCCGAGACCAGTCCCAGACCGTGGGCGATACGACGACGGTGGCGGCGGGCATCGCCCCACGACGCGGATAGGGCCCAGCCCCGCTTCAACCAGAGCTGCAGGTCGTATTCGATCGTGTAGCCGATGGCTCCGTGGCACTGCAGCGCCGAGCGGCAGGCGAGGTCGACGGCTTCCGATGCCAGGGCCTTGGCCATGGACGCCGCAGTCGACGGACCGCCGTCGGTCGCCCCCGGTGGCACAGTCCCTTCCGGCATCCGACCGGCGGAAAGTGCCCAGGCGGCGGTCTGCACCATGGGGCGGGCGAACTCAATGGCGATGGCCATGTTCGAACAGTGGTGCTTGACGGCCTGGTTCACTCCGACCGGTCGACCGAACTGCTCCCGTTCGGACACGTAGGCCACCGTCAGGTCGAGCAGCCGCTGGGCCACCCCCACGGCCTGAGCCGCCGCGGCCCAAGAACCCCGGTCCCACAGCGCGGACACGGCCTCAGGATCGACGGATACCAGGGTGTCGGCCGATACGTCCACGATGACCTCGGTCAGGCGTCGGGAGCCGTCGACGCTGTAGCGGGCGTGACCCGAGACCGAGGCGGCCGGTACGGCGTGGAGCGCCCCGTCGACGACGAGGATCACCAGGTCCGCCCGAGCACCAGCCAACACCAGAGGCCGCCCTGGGTCGCCAGCCGGCGAGCCGGCGGTGAGCACCGCCGAACCCTCGACGGCCCGGCCCAGCCACTCCTCCTGCAGGGCGGTGGATGCCAGGTCACGGAGCAACGGCACGGCGACCGCTGAGTGTTCGACCACCGGGTCCGGGCAGGCCGCCCGGCCCAGTTCCTCAAGCAGGAGCACCTGGTCGACCTCGTCCATCCCCAGACCACCATGGGCCTCGGGCACGGCGAGTCCCAGGACGCCAGTCTCGGCCAATGTCGCCCAGAGCCCGTCGACGGCCCCCGACGGGTCATTCCACGAGGCCCGGACGGCGTCTGCGGTGCAGACGTCGTCGAGAATGTCGCGCAGGGTCTCCGCGAATAGCGTCCGGTCCCCGCCCAGTGTGAAGTCCATAGTGGTGCCGCTACTTCCGAGGGAGGCCGAGCACCCGCTCGGCGATGATGTTGCGCTGGATCTCGTTGGTGCCGGCGTAGATCGGACCCGACAAGCTGAACAGGTAGCCCGACATCCAGTCGGCCCCCGGCAATTCCGGTCCGGCCGGCGCGTCGACCAGCTCGCCCCGCTCACCGAGCAGGCGCAGCGCTGTGGCGTGCAACTCGACGTCCAACTCGGACCAGAAGACCTTGCCCATCGACGATGCCGCACCCAGTTCGCCACCGCCCGACAGGTGGGCGGCCGTGCGGTACGTCTGCCACCGGTAGGCCTGTGCGCCGGTCCATGCCCGGACCACCTCGTCCAACAGGCCCTCGTCGGAAGATCCTGTCTCCAGCAACTCACGGTAGAGGTCGGCCAGACGGTCCGCTGCGGCCAGGAATCGGCCGGGCGCCCGGAGGTTCAGGCCCCGCTCGCTGGACGTGGTGGCCATGGCGACGTTCCAGCCTTCACCCTCGCCGCCCAGGAGGTTCGACTCGTGCACCCGGCACCCGTCGAAGAACAGTTCGGCGAACGCCGGCTCGCCGTCGAGACGACCGACCGGACGCCGCTCGAGGCCTTCGGCGTCGGCTGGCACCAACAGGTACGAGAGCCCGCGGTGGCGTTCGGAGTCGGGGTCGGTCCGCACGATGCAGAACATCCAATCGGCCCATGCGCCACGCGAACACCACGTCTTCTGACCGTCCAGCACGAACCACTCACCGTCGCGGATGCCCTTGGTGGAGATGGACGCCAGGTCGCTTCCCGAGTCGGGCTCGGACCAGCCCTGGGCCCAGATCTCCTCTCCGGAGGCCATCCGGGGCAGGAAGCGGTCCTGTTGTTTCGCCGTCCCGAAGGCGTACAGGGTCGGCCCCAGGAGGCTGATCCCGTTGGTGTTGACCCGACCCGGTGCGCCCGACCGGTAGTACTCCTCTTCGAACAGCAGCCACTCCACGAGGCCGGCGTCCCGACCGCCGTACGCCTCGGGCCACGCCACCACCGACCAGCGAGCCTCGTGCAGCACGCCCTCCCATTCGCGGTGGAGCTCGAATCCCTCCGGGGTGTCCAGGGAGGGAAGCGGTTCGGCGGGGAGGTTTTCGGCCAGCCAGCCCCGCACCTCGTCACGGAAAGCCATCTGGCCGGGTGTGAAGTCGAGGTCCATGGTGGTCACTCCCCCACAGCCGGGTCGACTCCCCGGCCGGTCAACCGATCAAGGGCCGCGGTGGCCTCGGCCACCGTGCGGTCGATCAACTCGGCACACGTCGGGAGTTCGGCAATGGCGCCAACCCCCTGACCGGTCGGGAGGATCCCCACCTCGGAGCGACCCTCGACCATGGTGGCCCGGGTCAGCATCGGGGCGTTGGCGGCCATGGCCACCTGGCTCCACGTCATCTCCGACGATCGCTTCATGCGTAGCCCCTCGGCCAGCAGCTCGCGTAGCGGGGTGGACGTGAGTCGTCGGAACCGGAGGGCGTTCAGGGCTGCCCTAGGGAAGGCCAGCACGCGGGACCGCTCCAGTCGGGCCACCACGTCGGTGGCCACCACCCGTTGCGGCGCACCGTCGACGGCCCGGGTGACCACCGTGCCGGTGACCGGCGTGGCCAGGTACACGGACTTGACCTCGTCGGGGACGTCGCTGTCGGTAGTGAGCAGGAAGCGGGTGCCCATGGCCACCGCGTCTGCACCCCAGGCCAGGGCGGCAGCCAGGCCACGCCCGTCGGTGAACCCACCGGCGGCCACCAGGGCCACGCCGCTGCCCTCTAGGGCGTCGAGCACCTGGGGGACGAGGATCGAGGTGGGCACCAGGCCGGTATGTCCACCGCCCTCGGCGCCCTGGGCAATCACCGCGTCCACACCCCATTCGGCGACCTTTGCGGCATGGCGGGCCGCGCCGATGGTCGGGATGACGACCACCCCGGCCTCCTTGAGGCGTTCCACGATGGCCTGCCCCGGAGCCTGGGCGAACGAGGCCACCCGCACGCCTTCAGCGATCAGGCAATCGACCCGTCGATCCACGTCGGCGGCGTCGGTCCGGAGGTTCACCCCGAACGGTTCGTCGGTGGCGGCACGGACCTCGGCAATGGCGTCGACCATCTGGTCGTACGTCATGGGGGCTGCGGCGATGATTCCCAGCCCGCCGGCCTGTGCAGTGGCCGCCGTCAGCCGTGAGCCGGCCACCCAGCCCATGCCCGTCTGGACGATCGGATACCGGACTCCGACCAGGTCGCAGAACCGGGTGTGCAGGCGCCGGTCAGCCGGCGTGGGATCCGAGTTCGGCCACTCCATGGTCAACCGCCGAACTCGGCCTTGCGGTAGCCCTGGGGGTCGAGCACCTCGCGGATGAGGTGGAGTTCCTCGCCGGTCGGCAGTCGACTCTCGGGGACCTCGTCGGGCACGGCCAGCTCGAAGCCGGTGGCCTCGACCACCTCATCGACCGTCACGCCGGGATGCACCGATCGCAGCCGCATCCGGCGGGGCTCATCGCCCGATCCACTGGATTCGAAGTCCATCACGGCCAGGTTGGATACCACCCGGCGGATCTCGTGGCTGGCCCGGATGGCTGCCGACAGGGGTGCTACCCGGTCGTAGCCCGGACCCGACACCACGTCCACGCTGGGCACGAACGATCGGGTCGAGTGGTTGGGAACCCAGTAGGTGGTGGCGTGGTTGACCAGGTTGCCCGGTGCGCCACGCAGGCCCAGGAGCTGAGCCTTGGGCCGTCGCCAGTCACCGATGGCCGCCAGGTTCTGGTTGCCGTGGGCATCGATCTGGCTGGCGCCCATGACTATGTGGCGGCGACCTGACCAGACCACGTCGAACATGTCGCGGTAGGGCATCCAGGCCTCGACCAGGCGTTCGGCGTTGTCGTCACCCACCGGCAACGGGTTGGCGGCCAGCACCGACACGGCGTCGGTCATCACCATGGCCGGTTCGAAGGTGGCTCTGGCCAGTCGTCCACCGATGATCGGCGTGGTGCCGATCGGGTTGCAGAGGATCTCGCCGTCACCACGAAAGGCCTCGGCAATGGCCACCGCACAGATCTCGTCGATGGTCGCCTCTTCTGGTTGGCTGGCGTCGGGCTTGAGGTCGGCCATCTCAGGCCCCCTCTCCCTCGGCATCAAGCCGCTCGAGGTACTCGGCGTGGCTGGGCGCCTCCAACCAGCGATCCACGAAGGCCCGCCACGCCTCGGGATCCTTGGCGGTGGCCGCGTACACCCGCTGGAACGCCTCGTCGCGCCCGTAGTCGGGTGGGCATTCGGTGAAGTGGGCGCCCCGGGGCGACTCGACGACGCCATCCACGAAGAGCCGGGGAATCTTGAGGGTGTGGAGGGATCCCTCGGCGAGCAGGTCGCCGGTTGCGATGACCTTCTCGCACGACAGGTAGGTGGACGTCGCCGCCTTGGCGAACAGGTCATCGAAGTAGAGGTCGGGACCGAGGAACTGGCCGTTGCCGGCCGCATCGGCCCGGTTCATGTGGATCAGGGAGGCATCCAACTGGAAGGCCGGAATGGCCACCAGGTCCTCGTGGACACCGTCGGCGTCCGGATAGGGCGAGGTGACGGTGGCCAGATCGGGGTTCATCAGCATCATGTCGCTGCCCAGTCCGGCCCGTGTCGGATAAAAGGGCACCCGATGGGCGGCCGCCAGGAGGCCGAGGTAGAAGGCTCCCTCGTCCAGTTCCGTGACCTCGATGGTCCCCTGCTGGCGGGCCTGGCGGAAGTGTGGTTCCAACGGGATGGAGTCGAGCGACACGAAGCCGTAGACGGCCCGCCGGACCTTGCCGAGTGTCGAGAGGATCCCTACCTCGGGGCCGCCGTAGCAGACGATGGTCAGGTCGGTGAGTTCGCTGCGGGCGATGGCCCGGACCAGCGACATGGGCTTGCGGCGTGAGCCCCAGCCTCCGATGCCGATGGTCATACCGCTGGACAGCCGGGCGACGACGTCGTCCTCGGTCATCCGCTTGTCCGGGCGTCCGTCGGGGGCGGGAAGCGTCGAGGGTGCATAAGAGCGTTGGCTGGGAGGAGTCACCCGGCCAACGGTAGGCGAGTCGGGACCGCCACGGAAACCCTGACGGTCCGTCAGATTGTGTGATCCGTCACGATGGCCGGCGGTTAGCGTGCGTTCCGTGGCCCCCTCGCCGACCCCTCCGACCCAGTCGTCAGACCCGCTGGACTTCACCGGTCGGTCGGTGGTGGTCACCGGCGGGTCACGGGGCCTGGGTCGTGTGATCACCGCCACGTTCCTCGATGCCGGAGCTGATGTCGTCACCTGCGCGAGGGGCGCGCCTGACGAGCCCATCACCTCGACAGACGGATCCCGGGAGGCCGCCTTCGTGGTGGCAGACGTGCGTGATCCTGAGCAGGTAGCCGCTGTAGTGGCCGCGACTGTGGAGAGGTCGGGACGAGTCGATGTGCTGGTGAACAACGCCGGTGGCGCACCACCGGCCGATTCGGCCACCGTGTCGCCCCGCTTCAACGAGAAGATCATCGCGCTGAACCTCACGGCGCCCATGACGTTCTGCCAGGCCGTGCATCCCACGATGTCCACCCAGGACGGTGGTGGAGTGATCATCAACATCTCGTCGGTGAGTGGGACGCGACCCAACCCACTCGGCGTGGCCTACGGGGCGGCCAAGGCCGGTCTCGAGAACATGACCCGGACGCTGGCCCATGAGTGGGGACCGGCCATCCGGGTGGTGGCCATCACTGTCGGGATGATCGTCACCGACGAGGCCGCCGCCTTCTACGGTGACGACGAGGGGCAGGCCGCAGTGGCCGCCAACCTCCCAGCCGGTCGGCTGGGTCAGCCAGCCGATGTGGCCGACATCTGCCTCACTCTGGCCTCACCATTGGCCCGGTGGGTCACCGGCACCTCCGTGGAGGTTCACGGCGGGGGCGAGGGCCCGGCCTACCTGGGCGCAGCGCGCGCCTGACCGGACCCGTGGCTCCCATCCGCTGTTGGCGTTCGCCCAAGGTTGAGGTCCGCGACGGATCAGTGGCCGGCCTCGGGGTGTTTGCCCTTGAACCGATTGCCGCCGGGGAGGTCGTAGCCGTAAAGGCCGGCCACATCGTCGACCACGCGGAGGTGGTTCGCCTCACTGCCGAGATCGGCGACCAGAGCCTTCAGATCGCCGACGACCTCTACCTGTCGCCCCGTACGGCCACCGAGGTGGACGAGACGTCCATTCGGATCAACCACTCGTGTGACGCCAACGTCGGCTTCCGTGGCCAGGTGGTCTACGTGGCCATGCGCGACATCGCGGCCGACGAGGAGTTGTGTCATGACTACGGCACGGCCCGGACCGACGACTACCGCCTGGAGTGTGGCTGCGGAACGGCGGCGTGTCGGGGCACCGTCACCGGCGACGACTGGCGGCTCCCTGCCGTCCAGGCCCGGTACGACGGGTTCTTCGTGGAACACGTAGCCGCCAGAATCCGCCGAAGCCAGACCTGACGACCCATTACCTAGCGGCCCGGCTCCTCGCCGATCTCGGCCAGGGCGTCGCGGATGGCGGCCCGTAGACGGCGGGCGATGTCCGGAGACAGGTGCCCGACGAGACCCTGTCCGGGGCGACCGACCTCCTCGACGGTCAACATCACCCGTGGCTCGGCGTCCGCGTAGTCGTCGCTGATGCCCACGGCCCACGAGATGGGGGTGAGTTCGTCGCCCTCGTAGTCCGGTGGATAATCCGATTCTTCAAAGGGGTAGTCATCGATTGAGCGACGCATGGGACCAGTCTGCATCAGTTTCCGAAATCGGATCGCCGCGGACGGCGTGATCCGTTCGCCGATCCCCACGATGAAGATCCCTGCAATGGCAGGGATCTCCTAAATCCGACTATTCCGATCATATTAGTGGTGTTTCCAGCGCGGGGCCTCGATAGGTTGGCCATCAATCCCGACTAGACCACTCAGGTTTCCAGCTGCGCTCATGCTCTCCACCACGATGCCGCCCGCTACGGACGCCCCTGGCCTCGACGCCCCCAATGCCCGCTTCGAGGGCGTCTACCCGATGGAGGTCTTCCGAAACGACGTACTCCGCAATGACCTGCTCGACCAAGGGTGCACCTCGGTGGGATCCTGGCCCTGCACCGAGCGTCCAACCCACCACGACGACCCCCGGAGTAGCCGCTGGACCAGGCCCGGCAAGATGGAACGCGGACTGAACCGGCGAACGCCAACTCGCCTGCCAGCGCCAATCCGGTGAGCCCGTATCCGGTCAATCTCGACCTGACCGGCCGCCGCGCCCTAGTGGTCGGTGGCGGCCAGGTGGCCGCCCGCAAGGTCCGGGGCCTGCTGGCCGCCGGCGCACAGATCACCGTGGTGGCCCCCGACGCCGTCGACGAGATCGCCGACGAACACCGGGTTCGCTGGCACCAGCGGCCCTACTGCCGGGGCGAGGTGGCCTCGTACCGACTGGCTGTCACGGCTACCGGCGACCCGACGGTCGATGGTCAGGTTTTCTGGGACGCAGAGGCCGCCGACGTATGGCTGAACAGCGCGGACGACCCCGAACACTGCTCGTTCACCCTTCCTGCGGTGACTACCCGCGAGGACCTTCAGGTCACGGTGTCGACCAACGGCCGTAGCCCGGCCGTCGCCGCCTGGCTGCGTCGCACCATCGATACCGCGGTCGGCCCCGAACACGCCACCGTGGTCTCCTTGGCCTCCGAGGCCCGCGACGAACTACGGGCGGCCAACGGAACGTCCGAATCCCCTCGCTGGGAAGTGGCGCTCGACGACGACCTTCTGGACCTGGTCCGGTCCGGCGACCTGGACGGCGCCCGCCTCCATCTCCGGACCGCCCTCGGCCTGTTGGAGTCGCCCGCATGACCGACCAGCCCTCGACCGTGTACCTCGTGGGCGCCGGCCCCGGCGACCCCAACCTCCTCACCGTGCGGGCCCTCCGGCTGCTCGAAGCCGCCGATGTGGTGATCCACGATCGCCTCGTAGATAAACGCATCATGGATCTGATCGCCCCATGGGCCGAGCGCATCGACGTCGGTAAGCGACCCGGCGCGCCAGCCGATGCACAGGACCGCATACACGAGGTGCTGATCGACGCCGCTCGACGAGCCGACACCGTGATCCGACTCAAAGGCGGCGACCCGTTCGTCTTCGGTCGGGGCGGCGAGGAGGCCGAAGCCCTTCGGGCCGTCGGAATCGACTTCGAGGTGGTGCCCGGCATCACCTCGGCCATCGCCGGGCCGACAGCCGCCGGAATCCCGGTCACCATGCGAGGCCACGCCAGCGGCTTTACGGTAGTTACCGGCCACGAGGACCCGGCCGCCGACCGCCATCTCGACTGGGATGCCCTGGCTCGTCTCGGAACCACGCTCGTGGTCCTCATGGGGGCGTCACGGGTCGCGGCCATTGCCGACCGCCTACTGGACGCCGGCATGGACCCCACCACCCCGGTGGCCGCCGTCCAGTCGGCCACCACCGTGGCCCAGCGCACCCTCCGGGCCCGCCTCGCCGACCTGGCCGACCCCGAACTGGACCTGTCGATCGATGCCCCGGCCGTGCTGGTCATCGGCACGGTGGCCGGCCTCGACCTGACTGCTGACCACGGCGCGGGCAACCACACCGCTGACCCGATGCACGACGAGGCTGGTCTCCACCGCCTCGTCGCCGACCTGACCCGCTGACCCGCCAGATAAGAGCCCCGATGAGCCTCACCGAAGAGACCCCCACCCGACAGATCGACCCCGAGATGGCGGCCGACATCGCCAAGTTCGAGGAAATGCTGGACGGCTATCAGGCCGGTCGCGTCGAGGAGGACGTCTTTCGCGTCTTCCGCCTCAACAACGGCATCTACGGCCAGCGCCAAGGCGGCACCAACCAGATGGTCCGAGTCAAGGTCCCGTATGGCGCCATGACCGCCGACCAACTCGACCTGCTGGCCGACGTCGTCGACGACCACAGCCGCGGCTGGGGCCACATCACCACCCGGCAGAACATCCAGTTCCACTTCGTTGAGCTCACCGAGATCCCCGAGGTCATGCGTCGGATGGCCGAGGTCGGCCTGACAACCCGGGAGGCCTGCGGCGACACCGTCCGCAACGTCCAGGGTTGCCACCTGGCCGGCGCCTGTCCCCTGGAGATCCTCGACGTGACCCCGTGGGCCGAAGCCGCCTACCGGCACTTTGTCCGCAACCCGCTGGGCCAGCGACTCCCCCGCAAGTTCAAGATCAACTTCTCGGGCTGTGACACCGACTGCGGTCAGGCCATGTTCAACGACGTGGGCGTCATCGCCGCCAGCCGGACCTTCGAGGACGGCAGCGTCGAGCGGGGCTTCCGGATATACATCGCCGGCGGACTCGGCACCACGCCGTTTCCGGCCCTGGTCCTCGAGGACTTCACCCCCCGCGAGGACCTGCTGGCCACCATTGAGTCGGTCCTCCGGGTCTTCGAGCAGACCGGCAACCGCGACAACAAGCTCCGGGCCCGTCTGAAGTGGGTCGTCGACCAGTTGGGGATCGACGAGGTGCGTCGCCGCGTGGTGGCCATCCGCAAGCTCCTTCCCGCCTCGGCCACCTGGCCGGGGGGCGTCCCCGAGGTAGTCGCCGAGTGGGGCGACGACCCGGCAGGCGTAGCCGCGGGCGTCACCCCGACGGCCATGGGTCAGGGCACCCCGGTGACCCTCGGGACGAAGTCCGACTTCGACCGCTGGATGGAGGCCAACGTGGTCCGGGGCGCCGCCAACGGCACCGTGTCGGCCTACGCATGGTGCGAACTGGGTGATGTCACGTCAGCCCAGTTCCGTTCCGTGGCCTCAATGATCCGCGAGTTCGACGTCGACGTGCGGGTCACCAACCGCCAGAACCTCGTGCTGAGGGACCTCGCCGAGGGGCAGCTCCCCGCCCTGTACGAACGACTGGTGGCTGCCGACATGGCCAAGGCCGGGGCCGAGTTGTCCCGCGACGTCGTGGCCTGCCCGGGCGCAGACACCTGCAACCTGGCCGTCACCCAGAGCCGTGGGCTGGCCAGCGCCATCGGAACGGCACTTGACGAGGCCGGGCTGGCCGAGGTGGGCGGCGTGCGAATGAACATCTCGGGCTGCACCAACAGTTGTGGCCAGCACCACACGGCCGACATCGGCTTCTTCGGCGCCGAGCGCCGGGCCCACGGCCAGCCGGCTCCCGGCTACCAGATGCTGCTCGGCGGCTACGTCGGCCAGGAACAGATCCACTTCGGCCAGAAGGCCTTGCGCCTCCCAGCAAAGAACGCCGCCGAGGCCACGGTCCGGGTCGTCCGACGATTCACCGACGAGCGACAGGCCGGCGAGAAGTTCATCGATTGGATGAACCGCTCGGGCGGCGTTGCCGAGGTGGCGGCCGGACTCAAGGATCTGGACCAGTTCCCCACCCCCGACGAGGGTCCCGAGTTCTACGTGGATTACGACGAGACCGGTCCATACGTGGCCGAGATCGGCGAGTCCGAGTGCGCCACCTGATCGGGTTCCTGAACCACGCCCGCTGAACCTCGGTCTCCGGGACGTCAACCAGGACACCGGCCGGGACCGAAGTTCGCGACGGGGCCGTCCATCGGGCAGGATGCCGCCATGCCCCCCGAGTTCCGGTACGAGGACGCCCCTCCCTACGGGGAGGTGGAGCAGCTCTCGCCACTCGTGCGCCGGGTGGTGGCCCGCAATCCGTCGAAGTTCACCTACCACGGATCGGGCACGTTCATCATTGGGCCCGCACCGGGCGCGAACCCGAACGGGAACGTCGCCATCATCGACCCGGGGCCGGCCGACGACGACCATGTGGCGGCCCTCCTGGAGGCCGTCGAGGGCCAGCGGGTCACCCACCTGCTCATTACCCACACCCACCCGGACCACTCCCCGGCCACCGCCGCCGTGCAGGAGGCCACCGGGGCCACCTCGTACGGCTTCGGCCCCCATCCGGTGGAGGCCATCCGCGCTTACGACGAACGGGTCCGAAAGGCCATCGAGGCCGGCGAGGAACCCGAGTCCGAGGATGGAGAAGGCGCAGGCGACCGGAACTTCGTACCCGACGTGGTCACCTCCGACGGCGACGTCATCACCGGCGAAGGGTTCACTTTCGAGGCGCTTCACACCCCGGGCCACATCTCGAACCACCTGTGCTTCGCCCTCCGGGAGGAAGCGACCCTGTTCACTGGCGATCACGTCATGGGTTGGTCAACCACCGTCGTCCCGGCGCCCGACGGCGATCTGAACGACTACCTAGCCAACCTCCGTCGGCTCCTGGACCGCCCCGAGACCCTCTACCGACCCACCCACGGACCGGCCATCACTGACCCGAGCCGCTACGTCGCGGCGCTGATCGACCATCGGGAGATGCGTGAGGGCCAGATTGTCGATGCCCTCGGCGCCGGCCCCAGGGGGATCGAGTCGATCGTCGCCGAGCTCTACGCCGACGTGGATGAAAAGCTCCACAAGGCGGCAGCCGCCGTGGTCTACGCCCACCTCCTCGCCCTGTCCCGGGCCGGTCGGGCAGTCGCCGAAACCGATCCGGAAGACGACGGTGGTGCCAGCTCGGACTGGAAGGCTGACTGGCGCCTGGTCTGAATCAGGCGCGCTGGCTGGAGACCGACACGACCTCGCCGGTCATGTACGACGAGTAGTCGCTGGCCAGGAAGACGACCACGTTGGCTACCTCCCACGGCTCGGCGCCCCGCCCGTAGGCCTCGCTGGCGGCCAGCTCGGCGAGCAGTTCCTCGCTACTCGTCCGGGTCAGGAACGGGTGGGTGGCGAAGCTGGGGGCCACGCAGTTGATCCGGACGCCTGACTCGACGCCCTCGATGGCCGCGCACCGGGTGAGGGCCATCACCCCGGCCTTGGCGGCCGCGTAGTGGCTCTGGCCTGCCTGGGCCCGCCAGCCCAGCACCGAGGCGTTGTTCACGATCACCCCGTGGCCCTGTTCGCCCATGATCCGCATGGCGGCCCGGGTGCAGCGCATCGCCCCGGTGAGGGTGATGTCCAGGACCCGTTCCCACTCGTCATCCTGCATCTCGACCAGCGGGGTGTCGCCGCCGAGGCCGGCGTTGTTGACCATGACGTCAATGCGGCCGTGTGCGGCCACGGCGGCGTCCAACAGTCCCTGCACCTGGTTCTCGTCACGGACGTCACACAGGCTGGTGACCGGACGGTCGCCGGACAGTTCGGCCAACACGTCGGCCGCCTCGTCCAGGCGCCGCTCGTGGACATCGGAGATGACGACGGTCGCCCCCTCCTCCACGGCCTTCTTCGCCACGGCGAAGCCGATACCGGCGCCGGCCGCCGCGGTGACCACGACGATCCGATCGGCCAACAGGTCATGGCCAGGTACGTACTCAGGAGCATCCATGGCAGGAGGCTAGATCCGGCGACTGGCGCGATCAGGCCTGAGAGGCCGGAGCGTCCTGTTCCGGGGCCTGTTTCTCGGCCCGTTCCTTGGCCTGAGCCATCTCCTTCATGCGCCGCTCCAGATCGGCGAACATCGGCATCTCTTCGTCGCCAATGGTGGCGGGGAGCTTCTCGGCGATCTCGTCGACGCTGAACGATGCGCCGTCATCAGCCCACATGTGGCGGATCTCGGCGGGTTGATTCCACACGGCGATGCGCTTGCCGGTGCAGGTGTAGATCTGGGCCGTCACGTCACGAGCTGCGTCCGACATGAGCCAGACAGCCAGCGGGGCGATGGCTTCGGGGCTGCCAGCCTCGATCTCGAACGGCACGTTTTCCGACATGCGGGTCATGGCCGCCGGGGCGATGCAGTTCGCGTTCACGCCGTACTTCCGGAGGGCGAAGGCCGCACTCCGAGTCAGCGAGACGATGCCGCCCTTGGCCGCCGAGTAGTTGGCCTGGGCCGTCGATGCCACGAAGGCTCCGGACGTGAAGCCGACGAGGCTGCCGCCGGTCTCCTGCTTTCGCATGACCGCCGCGGCCGCCTTGTAGAGCGTGAAGTGGCCCTTTAGATGGACACCGACCACGTGGTCGAACTCGTCCTCGCTCATGTTGAACAGCATCCGCTCGCGCACGATGCCGGCCACGCAGACCACCCCGTCGATGCTGCCCCAGGCCTCCAACGCCGTGTCGACGATCCGCTGGCCGACCTCCATCTGGGAGACGTCGCCCGCCACGGCGATGGCCGTGCCACCCGCCGAGACGATCTCGGCCACGACGGCATCGGCGACGTCGCTGGACGGGTCGCTGCCCTCAATAGAGACGCCGTAGTCGGCCACCACCACGTTTGCGCCCTCGGCGGCACAGGCCAGGGCGATGGCCCGGCCGATCCCGTTGCCGGCACCGGTGACGGCGATGTTCTTTCCTGCGAGGTGGGCGACGCCGTCCAGTGACATGGGTACTCCGAGGGCTCATGGACCATCTCATTCCTGACGGTCCGTCAGATTCGGTCGCCACCCTACCGAGGGTCGACCGCGGTGTGTTCAGCGGGCCGACCTCAGCGGGCGGGCACCAGTCCGCCATCGACGGTCATGCACTGCCCGGTCATGAAGCTCGATGCGTCGGACGCCATGTAGAGCACGGCGCCCACCATCTCGTCGGCATCGGCTAGGCGGCCCAGCCGGGTCGAGCGGGCCATGGACGCCGCCCCCGCCTCGCCGGTGTTGCGGACCATTGTCGTGTCGGTCGGCCCGGGGGCCAGCGCGTTGACCCTGATTCCCGACAGGGCGTACTCGGCGGCCATCGACCGCGTGAAGTGCAGCAGCGCAGCCTTGGCCGCCCCGTACAACGAACCCCCCGGAGTGTGCAAGAAGGCGGCCGCAGAGATCACGTTGACCACCGCGGCATGGTCCGATTCCAACAGGTGGGGAAGGCACGCCTGGAACAAGAACAGCGGCCCCCGGACGTTGACGTCGAACGACTTGGCGTAGGCGTCCGCAGTGATCGATCCGATGGGCTGGGCCAGCGGGTTGGCTGCGTTGTTGACCAGCACGTCGATCCCTCCGAAGGCGTCCACCGTGCTAGCTACCAGTCGCTCCAGGTCATGAAGGTCCCCTACATGGGCGGGCACAGCGATCGCCTCGCCCCCGGCGGCACGGATGGAGGCCACCGCCTCGCCACAAGCCTCGGCCTTCCGGCTAGAGACCACCACCCGGGCACCCTGGGCCGCGAAAGCGTGGGCCACGGCGAGCCCGATGCCCCGACTTCCTCCCGTCACCACGGCCACCCGACCCGTCAGGTCGTGCAGCGCCGCCACCCCATCCCGATCCAACATCCTGTCGACCTCTCTCCTACGGTTCCCGGCACACAGAGAACCGGCGACTGACAGCCTGCCCCATCCACCGCTCCGGGAGCCCCATCGATGCACGAACGGTATGTGATCGTCCCCCGGGACCATCCCGACCTGCCCACCGAACACGGCAACTTCAACGTTCAGGGGCCGTCGGTGATTCGCACCCCGCCCTGGCTCCCCCACTCGGCCGGCGAGCCGCTCGACCGCTACCTGCTCTATTTCGCCCACCACTGGGGGGCCTCCATCCGCCTGGCCACGGCAGACCACCCCACCGGTCCATGGCGGATCGTGTCGACCGACGTCCTCCACGTCGACGATGCCAGGACGGCCATGGATGTGACCGACCCCCGACGGCACGTCGCCTCACCGGATGTCCATGTGGACCACGAAGAACGGACGCTGCGGATGTACTTCCACGGGCACTTGACCGAGGCGGTGGCCGGCCACCTCCCGTCATGGGGTCGCTACCCGACCATGGACCAGCACACGCTCGTCGCCACCTCGACCGACGGCCTTCGCTTCCACCCCACGGATGCCGAGCGGGCGATCTCGCCGTCGTACCACCGTGCGTTCCGGTGGCGCGGACACTGGTACGGCCTGTCCATGCCGTCCGGCCTGTGCCGTTCGGTCGACGGCCTCGACGGATTCGAGGTCGGGCCGTCGTTGTTCGACGACGACGAGATCCGTCATTCCGGTCTGGTGGTCGAGGGGCACCGACTGCTGATCTGGTTCACCCGGGCCCGCTCCGCACCAGAACAGATCCTGCGGACCACCGTCGACCTCCTCGACGACTGGACGAACTGGAGACCGACCCCACCCGTCGAGGTCCTCAGGCCTACGGAGGCCTGGGAGGGCGCCGGGCTGGCGGTCGAGCCCACGCCACGGGGGCCGTCCTTCCAACCCCAGCACGGTCTCCGCGACCCCTATGTCCTCGACGTATCAGTTGACGACGACCCCGATGCGGCCGGACGATGGCTGTTCTACGCAGCGGCCGGAGAGTTCTCGCTCGGCGTGACCCGACTGGACGACGCGACGTAGGTTCCCTGACATGCTGAGCGACCGCAGGATCCTCGTGACAGGGCTGACGGGCCAGATCGGGCATCCTGTCGCCCGCTTCCTGGCGGAGGACAACGATGTGTGGGGCGTGGCCCGCTTCTCGGCCGATGGCAGCCAGGAACGTGCCGAATCCATCGGGGTGCGGACCCACGTAGCTGATCTGGCGTCCGGGGACCTCAGCGGACTGCCCGACGACTTCACCCATCTGGTCCACTTCGCGGCATGGCAGGGAAAGGCCGACGACCACGATCGGGCCATCCGGGCCAACGCCGAGGCCACCGGCCTGCTCATGGCCCACTGTCAGCACGCCGAAGCTGCTCTCATCGCCTCGACCAACTCGGTGTACCGGGCCAACGAGGATCCGCTGCACCGCTACACCGAGACCGACCCGTTGGGTGACCCGACCGCTCCCCACAGCCCGACCTACGGCGTCTCCAAGGTCTCTCAGGAAGCTGTGGCCCGGACCATGGCCCGCGTGCTCGACCTTCCCACCACCATTGCCCGGATCAACGCCAGCTATGGCCCGAACGGTGGCCTGCCCGCGTACCACGGGGACTGGGTCGCCGCCGGCCAGACCGTGTGGCTACGCGAGCCCGGACCGAACGCCTACAGCCCCATCCACGAGGAGGACATGGCTCGCCAGGTGGCCGCCCTCCTCGATGCCGCATCGACCCCGGCCACGATTGTCAACTGGTGCGGCGACGACATGGTCACCGCCGAGGACTGGACGGCGGCGTTCGGTGCCCACCTCGGCGTCGATCCTGAGATCGCCCGGTACGACCTCCCGGGCGGACAACCGGGGAGCGCTGCGGACCCCACCAAGCGCCATTCCCTCACCGGACCGTGCTCCATCGACTGGCGCGACGGCATGATCGCCACCCTCGAAGCCCGCACCGGCTCCACCGGCGGCTGAATGCCCGCACTGAGCACGGGCGCCGGGCTGCTACGCCGGGGTGAACGCGCAGGGGAGGTGCTTGATGCCGTTGACGAAGTTGGATCGCAGACGGTCGGGCCCGGTGGTCGCGTGGATGTCGGGCAGACGGGTCAGCAGTTCCCGGAACATCACCCCGACCTCACGACGGGCCAGATGGGCGCCCAGACAGAAGTGGGGTCCCGGGCCACCGAAGCCCACGTGCGGATTGGGGTCCCGGGTCACGTCAAAGCGGTCCGGATCGACGAACACCGTCTCGTCCCGGTTGGCCGAGGCATACCAGAGCACCAGTTTCTCGCCGGCCTTGAACTCCTGGTCGCCGAGCCGAACCCCATCGGCAGTCGCCGTACGGCGGAAGTGGATCACCGGGCTGGACATCCGGACGATCTCGTCCACCGCGGTGGACATCACCCCGTCGATGTCAGCCAACCACCGGTCCCGCTGATCCGGGTTGGTGGTCAGGTAGTGGAGACCCCACGAGATCGCGTTGCGGGTCGTCTCGTTGCCGGCCACGCACAACAGGACGAAGAAGGCGGACAGTTCCTCGGTGGTGAGCCGCTCGCCATCCACCTCGGCGTTCACCAGCAGTGAGGTGAGATCCTCACCGTCTCCGCCCCGTCGGCCCGCGGCCGTCTCCTGCATGATGGCCGACAGCCCCGCCCCGGCGGCCAGGAAGGCCTCCAACGGGTTAGAGCCCTCCGGGATGTACTCGGGGTCGCCCTGGCTGAGCACGATGTTGGAAAGGTCAAACACCTCGTCATGGCGATCGGCAGCGATACCCATCATGTCGCAGATCACCACCAGCGGAAGCCGGGCCGCCACTTCGGTCACGAAGTCACACGAGCCGAGTCCAGCCACTCGATCCACGATCCCGCTGGCCGTGGACACCACCCCGTCCTCCAGGGACCGCATCATCCGTGGGGTGAACCCAGCGGAGACGATCTTGCGGAATCGAGCGTGCCGGGGGTCGTCCATGTTGATCATCGATCCAAAGAACTCCCGGAACTCCGGCGGAAGGTCGGGGATGTTGGTCCCCTCGCCCGAGCAGAACGCGTCGGGACGGCGGCTGGCCTCCACCACGTCGGCATGGCGGGTGACCGCCCAGTAACCCGGGCCGGCGGCCAGGTACTCGTTGCCCTCCTCGGCGAAGAACCGGATCGGGTCGTGGCGACGCAACGCCGAGAAGCCTTCCAGTCGCTCCTCCATCGGGCCGGACCAGAGCGGGTCGATCCGCGACAGGTCCAGGTCTTCGAGCGGGCGCCCGGTGGCAGAGGTGTTCATCATGGGCGAGACCATAGGCACGGGATTGGGCCCGGGCCCGATCCGGCATCCATCCGATCTCAGTTCTAGGTTTCCCCCCATGGACCTTCAGGCTCTCGCCGACCGAATCGCTATCGGGGACCTCCTCACCCGGTACGCCACCGCGGTGGACAGTCGCGACTGGGACGGCTACCGCAGCGTCTTCACCGCCGACGCCGTGATCGACTACACCTCGGCCGGTGGGATCGCCGGGAACCTCGAGGAGGTCGTCGAGTTCCTGTCGACCTCGCTGGAGATGTTCGAGATGACCCAGCATCTGGTTTCCAACGTCGACGTGGTTGTCGACGGCAACTCGGCCACCGTGACCGCCATGTTCAACAATCCGATGCGCCTGCCGGGCGGCGAAACCTGGTTCACCGGCGGGTGGTACCACCACGACCTCGTCCGGACCGCCGAGGGGTGGCGAAGCCGCGACCTCCGCGAGGAGAGCGCCTGGTTCGACCGGACTCCCTTCTGATCCGACGCTTTCTCTAGATCCGGGCTGGTTGGCTGGGGAACAGGCACAGCCTTGACTGGGAATCCAAGCCGATCAGGGAGCGTCCGTCGGGTTCCGTCCTGCCTGAAGGTCCTCGAACCGTCGAGCCGCTACGGGCACCGTGACGTCGTGGGTGAACACCCAGAACCGGCCGTCGCGAACCGCGTCGACCACCCGTTCAGCGACCAGTCCGGTGCTGATCCCCCGTTCACCCAGCAACTCGGCCAGCGAACCCTGGGTGGCCTCACTGGTCTCATGAACGTCGACCCAGTCGGGCCGCACACGGGCCACGTCGAAGATGGCCGTCGACACCAGTTCGGGACACAGGCACGACACGCCGACCGGTGAGAGTTCCAGCTCCCGGTAGAGCGCCTCGGACAGGCCCACCACCGCGTGCTTGCTGGACGCGTACATGCCGAGGAAGGCAGTGGTCATCAGACCGGCCTGGGAAGCCACGTTCACGATGTGCCCGACCCCGGCATCGACCATCCGTGGGGCGAAGGCAAGAACGCCATGGGCCACGCCCAGCACGTTGACCTCGAAGGTCCATCGCCACTCCGACGCCGTGGTGTCCAACATGGCGCCTGCCGGGCCGACCCCCGCGTTGTTGCATAACACGTGAACGCCACCGTGACGGCTCCACGCTGTGTCAGCCAGAGCGGTGACAGCATCCGCGTCGGCCACGTCGCACACCATGCCGCTGACCCGGTCGGTCGACCCGACGGCAGCCGCCAACCGGTCGACCTGAACGGCCAGTGCAGATTCGTCCACGTCGGAGAGCACGACCGACATGCCCTGGTCCAGAAACGCCTCGACCATGGCCAGACCGATGCCCGACGCTGCTCCGGTCACCACGGCCACCCGGCCGTCAAGGTCCTTGATCATCGGTTGCTCCCTCCGAACGCCATCACGACAGCCGCCATCGCCGGGCACCGTAGGTCTTGCCAGCCGTCCGGGCTGTCTCCGGCTGCTCCCCGAAGCAGCGCCCCGACTACCGTCACCCCATGCCCGGCCCCCTAGACGGCATTCGAATCGTCGATCTCTCCGTCGCCCTGACCGGCCCCCTGGCCGCAGGAATGCTCGTCGACCAAGGTGCCGATTGCATCAAGATCGAACAGGCTCCGGACGGCGACGTCGTGCGATGGCTCGGATCGACGGTCGGTGGCATCTCGGCCATGTTCCAGGTGGCCAACCGGGGAAAACGGTCGCTGGTGCTCGACTTGCGGCAGGCTGAGGGTCAGGCCATCCTGGACGACCTCATTTCCGAGGCCGACGTACTCGTCCAGAACTTCCGGCCCGGTGTCGCCGAGCGGCTCGGCATCACCTACGACGAGGTGGCGGCCATCAGACCCGACATCGTCTACGCAGACTTGACCGGCTTCGGCCCCGACGGCCCGTACAGCCACCGAAGGGTCTACGACACGGTGATCCAGGCCCATTCGGGTCTAGCCGCCAACCAGACCGGCCTGAACGACGACCAGCCCCGGTTCCTCAAACAGCTGGTATGCGACAAGATCACCGCCTACACCGCCTGTCAGGCAATTACCGCCGCCCTGTTCGCCCGCGAGCGCGGAGCAGGGGGCCAGCACATCGAACTGTCGATGCTGGATGCCTCCGTTGCCTTCCTCTTCGTGGACGGCGCCGACCACGAGGTCATCCTGGAGGGCGACCACTCGGGACCCCAGTCGGTGGCAGCCAACAACACCCCATTTGCCTTCGATGGCGGATTCGCGGCGATTGCCGTCCCCGCCGACGACGAGTTCCACGGGCTGGCCCGGGCCCTGCGGGTCGACAGCTCGGACCCGGATCTGGCCACCATCCGCGACCGGGCAGCCAACCGCCACAAGTCGATGGCCATCCACCGGGAGGTCCGCGCAAACGCCACCCGCATGACCGTCGCCGAGGCCGAAACCCGCCTGGACGACAACCAGGTGCCGTTCGGCTTGGTGCGAGCTGTCGAGGAGGTGATCGACGATCCCCAGGTGGTGGCCAACGGCCTGTTTACCGAGTTCGACCATCCGGCGGCTGGTCGGGTCCGCCACCATCGGGTGCCTGCCCGGTTCCACGGGACCCCGGCGGTACTCCGGGAACCCGGCGCACCCACCCTCGGCCAGCATTCCGACGAGGTGGTGACCGAGACCGGACGAGGTGAGCGGATCGACGAACTCCGGATGGCCGGGGTGATCCGATGACCGGCACCGACGCCTCCATCAGCGACGGCGCCGGCCATCACCGCGACCACCGGCGTTACGACGCCTATGCGCGACACCACGCCGAGCACGGTGATTCCTTGCTAATCCCTGCAGCCACCGTGGTTGTGCTGAGCGACGGAGACGCGGGCATCGAGACCCTCATGCTCCGCAAGAACTCCCAGATCGCCTTCGGTGGCATGTGGGTCTTTCCCGGCGGGAAGATCGATGCTTCTGACCAAGTCGTCAGCGATGACGGGGCGACCGACGAACTGGCCACTGCGGCGGCCGCTGCGGCCCGCGAGGCAGCTGAGGAGGCATCGGTCGCCGTGGATCCGGCGGCACTCGTCTGGTTTGCCCACTGGGTTCCGCCTCCCGTCATGCCGAAACGGTTCGCCACCTTCTTCTTCGCGGCGCACCATGAGGGGCCGACCTCGGCGGTTGCCATCGACGACGGCGAGATCACCGAACACGAGTGGATGCGTCCCGTCGATGCCCTGGACCGACGCGACTGCGGCGAGATCGAACTGGCCCCACCCACATGGATGACCCTGCACCGCCTGACGTCGTTTGCCACGGTGGCCGAGGCCCTCGAGGTACTCGACGCGGAGGATCCACCGTTCTACGAGACGCATATGGCCCGGACCGACGACGGGCCGGTTGCCATGTGGACCGGCGACGCCGGGTACGAGGTCAACGACCCTTCGATCGAGGGGCCTCGCCACCGCCTCACCCTCGTCGAAAACGGCTATGTGTTCACCGACACCCGAACCTGATCGCCGGGCATCAGACCCGCCGCCCAAGGCCTCATCTCCCAAGTCTTCCAATTCCGGCGCAACCGATCCCGGGGCGTCCGCGTACCATCAGCGCCCGTGGATGCTGAGACGGCCGTGCAGGACCTGACCAACGGACTGACCGCCGGGGAGGTGGCCGACCGAGTGGCCAGTGGCCGGGTCAACAACGTGCCTGACGCGCCGGTTCGCACTACCGGCGAAATCCTCCGAGCCAACGTCCTCACTCCGGTCAACGCCATCATGGGGGCTCTCCTCGTGCTGATCCTGGTGGCCGGCTTCCCGGGTGACGCCCTGTTCGCCGGTGTCATCATCTCCAACAGCGTGATCGGGACCCTTCAGGAACTCAAAGCGCGCCGGACCCTCAATGAACTGACCGTGTTGTCGGCTCCGAGGGCTCGGGTGATCCGTGACGGCGACACCCTCGACCTCGCGGTCTCCGGCGTGGTGGCCGATGACCTTCTGTTGCTATCTCCCGGCGATCAGGTGGTGGTCGACGGCACTGTGGTCGATGCTGCCGGGCTGGAGGTCGACGAGTCGCTCCTGACCGGAGAGGCCGATCCGGTGGATAAGGCGGCCGGCGACGAGGTGCTCTCCGGGAGCTTCGTCTCGGCCGGCTCGGGCCTCTACCGGGCCACCCACATCGGAAGCGGTTCGTACGCCGCCACCCTGGCCGAGGAGGCCCGGCGCTTCACCTTGGTGGGCAGCGAGCTGCGATCCGGGGTGGACCTAGTCCTTCGTTGGCTGACCATGCTCATTCCCCCGGCCGCCGGGCTGCTGCTTGTGCGCCTGCTGGTCACCGAGGACCTGTGGCAGGAAGCCCTGCGAGGCACGGTGGCCGCAGCGGTGGCCATGGTCCCCGATGGCCTGGTACTCCTCACCAGCCTCTCGTTCATCGTCGGGGTGATCACCCTCGCCCGGCGTCGGGCACTGGCTCGGGAGTTGGCCTCGGTCGAACTCTTGGCCCGGGTCGACACCCTGTGCCTCGACAAGACGGGCACCATCACCACCGGCGAGATCTCCCTGGCCGACCTGGAGGTCATCGGCGCGACTACGGCCGCCGATGCCGCGGCAGCCGTCGGCGCCATGGCGGGCGCCGACCCTTCACCCAATCCCACTCTGGTCGCACTGGCCACCGCCCTGCCCGACCCCGGCTGGACGGTGATCGACGCCGTGCCGTTCTCCTCGGCCCGGAAATGGGCAGCCGCGACCTTCGCTCCCCACGGGTCCGATGATGCCTCTCGGGTCGTCCACCACCTGGGCGCCCCCGACGTGCTACTTCCCGTCGGCGAGTGGTCCGTGGCTCGTGACCGGGTGGCCGAACTGGCCGATGACGGACACCGGGTCCTCGTCGTGACCCGATCGAGTTACGACCCCGACGCCCCCACCGACGAACTCCCGTCAGCCCGACTTCCGCTGTGCCTGGTGTTGCTCACCGACACGGTCAAGGCCGAGGCGCCGGAGATCCTCGCCTGGTTCGTCGAACAGGGTCTGGACCTGAAGGTAATCTCGGGCGACCATCCGGCCACCGTGGCCGCCGTGGCCCGACGTGCCGGCATTCCCGGTGCCGAGGAAGGTGTCGATGCCCGCACCCTGCCCGACGACCCCGAAATGCTGGCTGAGGCCCTGACCGGCGACCTGGTTGACCGCTCGGTGTTTGGACGGGTCACGCCCCACCAGAAGCAGGCCATGGTCCGCGCCCTGCAAGCCCGTGGCCGGACGGTGGCCATGACGGGCGATGGTGTCAACGACGTCCTGGCCCTCAAGGATGCCGACATGGGAATCGCCATGGGCTCCGGGAGTTCGGCGTCCCGGGCTGTCGCCCAGCTGGTCCTCCTCGACGATCGGTTCTCGACGCTGCCCCGGGTGGTGGCCGAGGGCCGTCGGGTTATTAACAACATCGAGCGGGTGGCCAACCTCTTCCTCACCAAGGCCACCTACGCCGTGCTGCTGACCGTCCTCGTCGGACTGTTCGGCGTGCCGTTCCCGTTCCTACCCAAGCAGCTCACCCTCATCGGCACCGTGTCGATCGGCCTTCCCGGTTTCTTCCTGGCGCTGGCGCCCGACGACTCCCTGGTGCGGCCCGGCTTCCTCCCCCGGGTCCTGCGATGGTCCCTGCCCGCCGGGGTGGCCGCGTCGGCTGCCACGTTCGTCTGTTACGAGGTGGTTCGCCGGTCGGATGCCTCGTTGGCCGAGGCCCGCACTGCAGCCACCCTGACCCTTCTCGGGGTGGGGCTAGCCATCCTCCTGGGGATCAGTCGACCGCTCCGCCCCTGGAAGCTGGCCCTGGCCGCCGCCATGGCTGGGCTCTACGCGGTGACTATGGCGTGGCCGTTCGCACGCGACTACTTCGAATTGGTCGTCCCATCCGACTCGGTCTGGTTGACGGCGGCGATCTGCATGGCCGCCGGTGGCCTGCTGGTGGCCGTCGCACCGCGGATCACCGCTCTTCTCCTGATGGGGCGAGTCCGGGGCCGCTAGCGTCGCCGGAGAGACCGGGGGTCAACGGCGATCCTCGTCAGACCCGGAGGGTCTCCCCATGTCCGATTCCCAAACCAGCCTGTTCGCCACCGCGCTGGACCAGTTCAATCGTGGCGCCGACCTGATCGACCTCTCCGACGATCTTCGGTCGATCCTCTCCCAGCCCAAGAACGAGATCATCGTCAACTTCCCGGTGCGTCTCAACGACGGGACCTACCGGGTCTTCCGGGGCTACCGCATCCAGCATTCCAATCTGCTGGGTCCGTACAAGGGCGGAGTCCGATTCCACCCCATGGTCGACCTCGACGAGGTCAAGGCCCTGGCTTCGTGGATGACGTGGAAGTCGGCTCTGTGTGACATCCCGTTCGGCGGAGCAAAGGGCGGCATCTCGTTCGACCCCGGCGGACTCGAGCCCGACGAGCTGGAGCGGGTCGTCCGACGCTTCACCCACGCCCTGGGCGGCAACATCGGTCCCGACCACGACATTCCGGCGCCCGACCTGGGGTCCAACGCCCAGTCGATGGTCTGGATGATGGACACCTACGCCAATTCCACCGGCGTCACCGAGCGTCAGAACGTCAAGCGCATCGTGACCGGCAAGACGCTGGAGACCGGCGGAAGCCCGGGACGCGAAAAGGCCACCGGCCAGGGCGTGGTGTTCTGCCTCCAGCACTGGGCCGACGAGGTCGGCTTCGACCTGGCAGGCGCCACCGTCAGCATCCAGGGCTTCGGCAACGTGGGCAGTGCCACGGCCCGCATCCTCCAGGTGCACGGCGCCAGGGTGGTGGCCGTGTCCGACCATGCCGGCACAGTGGCCGACGAGGACGGCATCGACGCCTTCGAGTTGACCGACTGGGTCAGCGAGCGGGGCTCGGTGGCTGGATTTCCGGGTGGCATGTGGATCGACACCGACGACTTCTGGACCGTGCCGGCCGACATCGTCGTCCCCGCCGCCCTCGAGAACCAGATCACCGCAGACAACGCGGGCCGGATCCAGGCCAAGGTCATCGTCGAGGCGGCCAACGGGCCAACGACGCCGGATGCCGAGAAGATCCTCGCCCAACGGGACATCGACGTACTGCCCGACATCCTCGTCAACGCCGGTGGTGTCGTGGTCTCATACTTCGAGTGGCTGCAGAACCGGTCGGCCGAACGCTGGGACCTGGACGACGTGGACTTCAGGTTGCGTGAGACCCTGTGGAAGGCGTGTGACGCCGTGGTCGACCTGCGGGCCGAACTCGAGGTGAGTTCGCGTCGGGACGCCGCCTACGCGGTGGCGCTGCGGCGCCTTCAGGTCGTCTACGGGCAGCGGGGCATCTTCCCCTGATCCGGACCCTGCTTATCGGATCAGGCCCGTTCGTCGACGCCCTCGTCGAGGGACTCGACGCCCGCGGCCACGCCACCGCCACGGTCGAGCCGGACCGGGATCGGTCGGTCTCCGCTGGGGAGTCCCCGGAGCTCGACGCCGTCGAACCGGGCCTTCGAGCAGCCGTCGGCCTGCTGGGCGTTCCCGATCTGGTGGTCCATGTCCCGGCGGTCACCGATGGTCCGGTGGCCATCAACGACCAGGAGCCGGATGCCTGGGCCGCGGCGTGTGAGGCCCCGATGGTGGAGGCCATCGGCGTGGCCCGGGCCGTCGGCAACCTTGTCGATCTGGGCGACCCTGGGCCTGAAAGCGGGCCCCGCCGACTGGTGTGGATACTCCCCACGACGGCGCTGGGTGGAAGCGCCGGATTCGTGGGCGTCAGCGCGGCCGGCGAGGGCATCCGGGCACTGGCCAAGGGAGCGGCCAGGCAGTGGGGATCGTCGTGCACCACTGCCGTGCTGGCCGTGTCACCAACGCTTCTGTTCGACGGATCGGGACCGCCCGACGAGGGATCATTGTCCCCACCGGCACTCGGAGGGCCGGGTGACGTGACCACCGACGTGGCCTCTCTGGTCGACCTGCTGGCCGACCCCAGGAGCCGATTCGCCACCGGCGGGACACTGGTGGCCGACGGCGGTTCCTGGATGGCCCCGTGAACGCGTCGACCTCACCATCGGGCGCCGGGCTGCTGGACGGACGGGTGGCTCTGGTCACCGGCGGCGGAGCCGGCATAGGCCTGGGCCTGGCCACCGCCATGGCCCGCCACGGCGCATCGGTGGTCCTGGCCAGTCGACGATCCGAGGTGGGCGAAGCCGCCGCTGTCGGGCTTCGAGCTGAGGGCCTGCAGGCTTCCTGGGTCCGGTGTGACGTGACGGTGCCCGCCGAGATCGCCGCTGCAGTGCTCTCCACGGCGGAGAATCTGGGTCGGCTGGACTGCCTCATCCACAACGCGTTGGATGGCTCGGCCGTCGGTCCGTTGGAGGAAGCCACCGATGAGGGCTGGGCCACACTGGCTGCCACGTCGGTCCGGGCGTCCTACGACTGTGCCCGCATTGCCCATCCCCACCTACAGGCGACCGGCGGGTCGCTCGTCCTACTGACCTCGGCAGCCGGCATGGAGGGGAGCGAGGCCCGCCCGCTCTACGCCATGGCCAAGGCCGCCCAACGGGGACTCGCCAAGGGACTGGCCGCTGAATGGGGCCCGGACGGGATCCGGGTCAACTGCATAGCGCCGGTGGCCATGACCCCTGCGCTGGCCGGTGCTATCCGCCACGACCCGTCACTGGGCGAACGGTTGGTGGCCCGGACGCCGCTGGGCCGAATCGGCGACCCAGTCGACGACGTGGGTCCGGTGGCGGTGTTCCTGGCCGGGGATCTGTCCCGCCACGTGACCGGTCAGACGGTGGTCGTCGACGGCGGAGGGTTCCGGGGCCTGTAGCCGCGGGGCTCGTGGCCCGCGAAACCCGTCGTTAAGGAAACGAGTCAGCCGACCTCAGCCAGTGCCGCGGCGGCTCGACGGGCGGCCACTTGTCGGCGACCGATGATCGGTGTGGTAGGAGCAAAGCCGGCCGTGGCCCGTTCGGCCTCCGACTCGCCACCCCAGAATCCGAGCTCGCGGTTCTCGCGGGCATGCTGCTTGCAGGATTCCATGGCCGGGCAGGCTGCACAGAGTTGCGCTGCTCGGGCCTCGCGCCGGACCCGGGCCTCGGGACGCTCGGCGAAGGGGGCGAAGAACAGGTCGCTCTTGTCCCGGCAGAGGACGTCGTCCACCCACCGCATCTCCTGTGAGTCGACGTACAGGTTCGCCGCTGCATCTGACATGGTGTGCTCCCTTCGGAACCCATCTGAGGCCCGGGTTCCGGAGATGGGGCTGGTTGCCCCTCCCGCTCACCCGTTCGCCCCTTCGGCGTCCCGCGATCCGACTGCTCGTTGTGTGACGCGCCCTTCACCAGGCCGCTTCGCGATGGTAGGAACAGGCGGTGCCGCGCTCCAGTGTTTCGCGATGATTGTTAGAGAACCTACCTATCTATCTAAATGATAGAAATCTCACCTTTGGATACCTCCACACGATGACCACCGGGTAGTAACTACGAGAGTTACTCACCGGTAGCAGCCCGTGGAACGGCCCATGGATCAACAATGAACGAATCGCCGGTCTCCCCATGAGACCCGTCAGGCTGGCAGGCTGCACAGGTGCAGGATCAAACACCCAAACACCAGGACGGCCCGTACTTCGAAGAGTTGTCCGTGGATCAGGTCTTCGATCCCGCACCAGCAGTCACCATCGGCGCCGGCGAGGCCGCCGCCTATCAGGCCATCTGCGGCGACCCGTTGGCCACCTCGCTGAGCCGGCCGCTGGCCGAGGCCGTCACCGGTCGACCGGGCACCCTCGTCAATCCGGCCCTGGTGCTTCACGTGTCGATCGGACAGAGCACTGTGGCCACCCGGACGGTCATCGCCAACCTCTTCTATCGCGGAGTGGCCCTCCGCCGACCGGTCCGCCATGGTGAGACGCTGCAGAGCAACGTCACCATCCGCGGCCTGCGGGAACTGTCGCGCCGAGACGACCGGCCGGCACGCGGGCTGGTCCTGCTCGGCATCCGGACCACCTGTCTCGACGACGGTGCCACGGTCGCCGACTACGAGCGCTGCGCCATGCTCCGGTTCCGCGACCCCGAGGCCGTCACGGCTCACGATGACGACCTCGGCGAAGCCGACCCCAACATCGACCTGGCTGCCTGGAACGACCTGATCCCGGATGGCTGGGACACCGCCCCGTTGCGGACCGCTGCGGCAACCACGTCGACCTGGACCCGCGGCACACCGGTCATGGATCCCATGCGGGACACGGTGACCAGCGCCCCGGAGCTGGCACGGCTCACCCAGAACCTCGCTCCGGTTCACCGCGACCCGTCGCTCGGACCCGGCGGACGACGACTGGTCTACGGCGGCCACACCATCGGCCTGGCCCAGGCATCCCTGACCAGACTGCTCCCCGACACGGCCACCGTCCTGGGCTGGCAGTCATGCGACCACCCGGCACCGGTATTCGAGGGCGATGTGCTGTCATTCCGACACACGCTGCTCGACGAGCAACCTGCTGCCGGCGGACGCCTACGGGCACTGCAGACCGTGGTTGACGCACAACGGTCCAACGGATCGTCTGAGCTCGTACTGGACTGGCGCCTCGTCACCTGGGGCGCCTAGCCGAGGGCCACGGCCCCCCGGTCCACCAGGGCGCCCAGCGCACCGGCCGAGAGGCCCAGCTCGCCGGTCAGGATCTCCTCGGTGTGCTGGCCGAGCCGTGGCGCCACCATGGCACCACGATCCACGGCGTCGGCTCCCCCGAAAGCCAGTGGCGACCCGGGCACGAGGTGACGCCCCACCCCGGGCTGGTCCAGTTCGGCAAACAGCGGGTTGTCCGTCGAGGCACGCGGATCCTCGGCCACCATCTGGACCACCGAGCGGTACGGACCCCAGCACACCTCGTGTTCGTCGAGTGCGGCCGCCACCTCGGTCAACGTCCGGGCGGCGAACCATGGCTCGAACAGGGCACACAACCGGTCCGTGACGAGATAGCGCTCGCCCTCGTCGCCGAGGTCGACCTCCAACTCGTCGGCCAGCGCCGCCACCACATCAGCCGTCCCGGTGGCAGCCTGCAGACCCGACCACTGCTTGGCTGTGATTGCCACCACCATGGCCCGCCGACCGTCACTGGTCACGAAGTCACGGCCGAAGGCCCCATAGATGGCGTTGCCCACCCGGTCGCGTTCGGTGCCGTTGACCTGAGCCTCGGCCAGGTTGCCGAGGGCACCCACCGTGGCTAGGGCTACGTCGGCCAGGGCAATGGTTACCAGGCCCCCGCCACCACCCAATCGTCGACGCCGGTCAGCGGCCAGCAGACCTGTGGCTGCCATCTGCCCGCACACCAGGTCCCATGCCGGGACCACGTTGTTGACCGGGCGGGGGTCGTCGGGGTGTCCGGTGAGGCTCGGATAGCCCACCGCGCAGTTGACCGTGTAGTCCAGCGCCGTGGTGCCGTCGTGGCTTCCGGTGACCACCACCATCACCAGGTCGTCGTGGCCCAGTTCGCGACTTCTGGTCGTCAGGCGCTCGGGATCCATCCATCCCCGAGCAGGGAAGTTGGTCAGGAAGTTTCCCGCGCCGGCGATCAGCTCGGTGAGCAGTTCCGTGACCTCGCCGTCCCGGAGGTCAACGGCCAGCGACCGCTTCCCCTTGTTCAGACCGTTCCAGTAGAGGCTGACGCCGTCAACGGTAAGCGGCCAGCGTCGGTGGTCGATGCCGCCTCCCACCTGATCGAACCGAATCACGTCGGCCCCCAGCTGGGCCAACGTCATACCACCTGACGGCGCCGCCACGAAGGCCGTGCCCTCCACCACCGACAGCCCAGCCAGCGGAGCGGTCACCATCTCCTCAGCCAGGCCAGGAGACTTCAGGACAGGGTTCGAACGTCGTCCAAGACCATGCCGGCGTGGGCCTCCAGGTCCTGGCCCTTAAGGTCGTAGACGCGCATGATCGTTCCCTCAGGGTCGATTAGATACGTAACCCGCAGCGGTAAGCCGTATTCGGCCTCCACTTCATAGGCCTGCCCAACCTCCTTAGTGGTGTCGGCCAGCAGGCGGTATGGAAACCCCTGGTCGTCGGCGAAGTGCTTCTGCGCCTCGACGGTGTCGAAACTGACACCCAGCACCACGACACCGGCCTCCTCAAACTCCGGGGTTCGGTCACGGAACCCCCCGCCCTGGACCGTTCAACCGGGGGTGGACGCCATTGGGTACCACCACAGGGCCACCCAGTGCCCACGGAGGCTGTCTAGCGTTACCAACTCGCCGTCCTGGTCGGGCGCCGAGAAGTCTGGTGCCTTCGTTCCAACGTCAAGCATGTGTACTCAGCTGGTCGTCCACGCAGATGAGTATGGCCGCTCAACAGCGCCCGGCACGACATCGGTCGCCGCCCGTTGCCGACCCCACATCAAGCGACCAGCCACCCACCAAGCCACCGGGATCACGCCAGCCAGGAGATCGACTGCACCTCGCTGTAGGCCTCGAGTCCGGCGATGCCGCGGTCACGGCCGATCCCGGAGCGTTTGAAGCCGCCGAAAGGGGCATCGGGATGCGGGACCACGCTGTTCAGCGCCACGTTGCCGGTCTGGATTTGCTGGGCGATTTGCAGAGCCCGGGCGTTGTCACCGCTGTAGACGTAGCTGTAGAGCCCGTAGTCCGAGTCGTTGGCCAGGTTCACCGCCTCGTCGTCGCCGTCGTGGGCCAGGACGACCACCACCGGACCGAAGGCCTCCTCGCGCACGGCGTGCATGTCGGCCGTGCAATCAGCCAACAACGTGGGCGCCACGAAGTAGCCCGGCAGGTCCGGCCGCTCACCACCACACACCAGGGTGGCCCCGGCGTTGACGCCACCGCGGATGAAGGACTCGACGCTGTCGCGCTGTGCCTCACTGACCAGCGGACCGACAAGGGTGTCGCGCTCGGTGGCGTCGCCCACCTTCAGCATCCCGGCCACCGCACCCAGCGTGGACACCAGTTCATCGACCTTGCTGCGGTGGCAGATCACCCGGGTGGGCGCAGTGCATATCTGGCCGCTGTGGAAGCCCCACACGCTGGCGATGGCCCCCACGGCCTTGCTCACGTCCGCGTCGTCGGTCATCACCAAGGCGCCCTTGCCACCCAGCTCCATGAGGACCCGGGTCATGGACGAAGCACCGTCGGCCATGATCCGCGCACCCACCGCCGACGAACCGGTGAAGCTCACCATCTGCACGTCGGGCGAGGAAACGAGCGCGGCCGGCGCCTCGGTCCCCGCCGAGGTCAGGACGTTGACCACTCCCGGGGGTAGGCCCGCCTCAACTACGGCCTCCCCGAGACGCAGGACAGCCAGAGGATCCTGGGGAGCGGGCTTGATGATGCAGGTGTTGCCCATGGCTAGCGCCGGGGCCAACTTGCCGGCCACGTTTACCAGCGGGAAGTTGTACGAGGTGATACAGGCCACCACGCCGACCGGCCGGCGGTACACCGCGGCACCAACCAGCCCCGCCGGCCCGAGGGCCGAGGCCGCCTGTGTGACCGGCAACTCGGCACGGTCGAGGTGACGGGGAATGGCGTACTGGGCGTAGCGGTCAGCCAGGTTCGGGCCGACCTGCATGGTCTCGGCGACGTTGATGGTCGCTCCGGTCTCGGCCTGGACCAGTGCCGACCAGGTCGGGGCCTGAACGCGGAGTACGTCTGCCAGACGCTGGAGCATGGCGCCCCGCTCGGCGGGCGACGTGGCCGCCCATCCGGGCAGAGCAGCCTTCGCAGCGGCGATCGCCGCCTCGGTGTCGGCCACCGTGGCGTCGGGGGCGTGCCCCACCACGTTGGTGGTGTTGGGGTCGATGATCTCGTAGGTCGACGCGGTGGCCGTCCACTCGCCGCCGATGAGGAGGCGCCACTGCTCCTGGGGGTCGATGGTCCTGACGTCACCCATGGGTCCTGGCCTCCTGCCGCCTGTTCCCGGAACCTGTTCCCGGCAACCGTTCCGATCGCCTCTGACGGTCCGTCAGGTCGTACGGCCATCGTACCGATGGGCCGCGTGCGGTCCCCCACCGGCATGCTGACTACGGTCCCGAGCCATGTACGACGTGTTGATCCGGGGTGGTTGGGTAGTCGACGGAACGGGCGACGAGCGCCGACTGGCCAACGTGGCCATCACCGACGGTCGAATCACCGCCATCGGCCCCGACATTGGGGGCACATCACCCGACGAGGCGGCCCGTACCGTCCTGGAGGCCGATGGGCGGGCTGTCTGTCCGGGGTTCATCGACGTCCACACCCACTACGACGCCCAAGTCTTCTGGGACGGCACGCTTAGCCCATCACCTCTGCACGGGGTCACCACGGTCATCGGGGGGAACTGTGGCTTCACCATCGCGCCGCTGTCCGACAATCCGGCCGACGGCGAGTACCTCATGCGGATGCTCTCGCGCGTCGAGGGCATGCCCTTGGAGTCGCTCCGCGAAGGCGTGCCGTGGAACTGGCGGACCACCGCCGAGTACCTCGATGCCGTCGACCCGCTCCTGGCTGTCAACGCCGGCTTCAAGGTCGGCCACTCGGCTATACGACGGGTGGTCATGGGCGACGAAGCCACCAGACGCGAGGCCACCGATGCGGAGTTGGAGGCCATGGCCACGCTGCTCAGCGACGGCCTGTCGGCTGGCGCCATGGGTTTCTCGTCGACATGGTCGACTACCCACAATGACGCCGAGGGGCGACCGGTTCCCAGTCGGCACGCCTCCCGGGACGAAGTACTCGCCCTCTGCTCGGTGCTCGTCGACCACCCCGGCACCAGCCTCGAGATGCTGGCCGCTGCAGGCGGGCCAACGGACGACGAATCGAAATCCCTGCTCTGCGACATGTCGCTGGCCGCCGGCGGCCGCCAGGTCAACTGGAACGTCATGCAGGTCACCGCCTCCACCGTCGACGAATGTTTCGAGAAGTTGGAGGCATCGTCCTACGCCGCCGAACGGGGTGGCCGAGTGGTGGCCCTCACCATCCCCATGGTCATCGCCGCCCGCTTCTCGATGGCCAGCGGCTTCGTGCTGGACGCCATCCCCGGCTGGGCCGAGGTCATGTTCCTCCCCCACGAGGAGAAGAAGCGGGTACTGGCCGACCCGGCCGAACGCCGACGCCTCGACGATCTGGCTCAGGGTGACCATCCGTTCCGACGGCTGGCCAACTGGGGCGCCATGACCATCTTCGATACCGTGGCGCCTGAAAACGACGGGTGCGATGGTCGTACGGTGGCCGACATCGCTGCGGAGCGGGGTTGTGGCGCGTTCGACGCCCTACTCGACATCTGTCTGGCCGACGACCTCCTGACCTCGTTTGGACGGCCCGACGTACCGGCGTCTGTTGCCGACTGGCAGGCCCGGGTCGACATCTGGCGCGATGGCCGGGCGGTCATAGGCGCATCGGACGCCGGAGCCCACCTCGACCTGCTGGCCACCTTCAACTACCCCACCCGGGTTCTCGCTGAGCCGGTCCGCCAGCATGGGCTGCTGTCCCTGGAGGAGGCAATCCACCGGATGACCGCCGTCCAGGCTGACCTGTACGGCCTGGTGGACCGTGGCCGCCTCGTCGAGGGTGCCCACGCCGACGTGATCCTGATCGACGAGGCCACCGTGGACTCCGACCCGGTCGCCATGCGCCCCGATCTCCCCGGCGGAGCGGCCCGCCTCTACGCCGGCGCCACCGGTATCGACGACGTTCTGGTAGCCGGTGTGCCCGTGGTGGCCGACGGAGCGTTCACCAAATACCGTCCCGGACGGGTGCTGCGTAGCGGTACCGACAGTCGCTGAGGAAGCGCATATGGCCGACCATCGATCCTTCTTTCTGGATGACGCACTCCACGACTACGTCATCGCCCACACCACTCCAGCCGACCCGGTCCGTCGGTCGCTCACCGAGGCAACAGCAGCACTCGGTCCGTGGGCCCGGATGCAGGTGGCCGACGACCAGGCCGCTCTGCTCTCCACGCTGGTGCAGGCCATCCGCCCCACTCTGGCGGTCGAGGTCGGGACCTTCACCGGCTCGTCGTCGTTGGCCATTGCCCGAGCGTTGCCTCCCGGCGCTCGCCTTTTGTGTTGTGACGTGTCCGACGAGTGGACGGCTATCGCCCGGACCCACTGGGCCATGGCCGGTATCGACGACCGGATCGACCTGGTCATCGCCCCGGCGCTTCAGACACTGAAGGGGCTGGGCGACGCGGTGGTGGACTTCGCCTTCATCGATGCCGACAAGACCGGTTACCTCGCCTACTACGAGGAACTCGTCCCCCGCCTCTCACCTCACGGCCTGTTGGCCATCGACAATGTCCTGTGGGCCGGCAAGGTGCTCGACCCGACGGCCCACGACGACGACACCGTGGCGCTTCGGACGCTCAACGACCGGATCGTCGCCGACGACCGGGTCGAGGTGGTCATGCTGTCCGTCGGCGACGGGCTGACGCTGGTCCGGCGGGCCTGAGCCCGAAGGCACGCAATCCGGTCCCCATCGCAACGGTCCAGCCCGGCTGGGGCCGGCACCCAAGGCCACGGGTAGAATCGGCTTGCCGGCCGGTAACCCACCGGACCCGATCCCCATCGAGCAGGAGCCCAGTCCCATGGCTGAAGCCGTCATCGTCGCCACCAGTCGCACCGCCATCGGGCGGGCCGGAAAGGGCGGCCTCGTCGAGGCCCGTCCCGACGACCTGTCCGCCTTCATCATCGACGACGTGCTCTCCAAGGTGCCCGAACTGCCTCGTGACCAGATCGAGGACGTCATCTGGGGTACCGCCCAGCCGGGCGGCGAGCAGGGCTACAACCTGGGTCGGGTGGCCAGCCTGCTGGCCGGCCTCGACGCGCCGGGCACCACTGTGAACCGGTACTGCTCATCGTCGCTCCAGACGATCCGCATGGCCGCCCATGCCATCCGGGCCGGCGAGGGTGACGCCTTCGTCTCCGGTGGCGTGGAGTGCGTCAGCCGCTTCCAGTTCGGTGCAGCGGACACCGGCTCCCACAACGCCCGTTTCGCCGACGCCGAAGCCCGGACCGCGGGTCGGACCGGTGAGGGCACGGGCGCCTGGGCCGATCCCGACGGTTTGCCCGACATCTACATCGCCATGGGCCAGACAGCCGAGAACGTGGCCGAGCACAAGGGCGTATCCCGTCAGGCCCAGGACGAGTGGGGCGTCCGTTCCCAGAACCGCGCCGAGGCCGCTCAGGTCCGCGGCTTCTTCGAACGTGAGATCACGCCCTACACCCTGCCCGATGGCTCGGTATTCAGCTCCGACGACGGCATCCGGGCCGGCACCACCTACGAGAAGGTATCCCAGCTCTCGCCGGTATTCCGCCCCGACGGCACCGTCACGGCCGGCAACGCCTGTCCGCTCAACGACGGCGCCGCCGCGGTGGTCGTCATGAGCGACACCCGAGCTGCCGAGTTGGGCATCAAACCGTTGGCCCGGATCATCTCGTCCGGCGTGTCGGCTCTCAGCCCCGAGATCATGGGCCTCGGCCCCATCGAAGCCATCCGTCAAGCTCTCAGCAGGGCCGGCATGACCGCCGCCGACATCGACCTGTTCGAGATCAACGAGGCCTTCGCTGCTCAGGTCCTGCCGTCGGCCGACGAGGTCGGTATCGACCTAGACAAGCTGAACGTGAACGGTGGGGCCATTGCCCTGGGCCATCCGTTCGGCATGACCGGTGCCCGCATCATGACCACACTGCTCAACGGCCTCGAGGACTCCGACAAGGAGTTCGGCGTCGAGTCCATGTGCGTGGGCGGCGGCCAGGGCATGGCCATGGTCGTGCAGCGCCTGAGTTGAACTACCGCTCAGAGTTCCAGCCCGCACTCCTCGAACGCCTCGCGGGTGGCCCGCTTCTCCTCCTCGGTTAACTCCAGTAGCGGCGCACGGACGCGGCCGCCCACCTGACCCAGCAGTTCCTGCCAGTACTTCTGGTGAGCGTGGGGCTTATCCGGTGGCCGGGTATCCCTGAGGGCGGCCCGCACCGGCTCGAGACTGGCGCTGATTGACCGTGCCTCGTCGGCCCGTCCGGCAAACGCCGCCTGTGTGTAGTCGTGCATACGCCGGTCGGACGCCGTCTGAAGCAGGAACGGCGGCGAGGAGCAGAGGTACAACCGCCAGTCCAGTTCGAGGACGTTGTCTAACCACTCCACCTCCGACGCCGTGCTCACCTGGATGCGGTCTGAGGCCAGGGCGGTCAGTTCCGAGTACATCGGCCGCGGCACGCTGTACTTGATGGCCACCACGGTCTCGATGTCGGCCAAGCGGCTGCATAGGTCCGGTGACATGAGGTAGCCGCTGTCGGGGTGGCTCCACAGGGCGATCCCGATGTCGACCTGCTCGGCGATCGTCCGGTAGTAGCCGACCAGTGCCTCGTCCCGCTCGGTGTGGAAGTGCAGCGTCGGTGCGTGGACCACGATCCAGTCGGCACCCACATCGACGGCATGACGGGCCAGGTCCAGGACGACGTCCAGGTTCTGGTCAGAGCAGGACATGATTGTCCGGCCCCGATCCGCTGTGGCTTCAACAGCCAACTCGAACGACCGCTTCCGTTCGTCAACCGACATCGAGAAGAACTCACCCTGCTTCCCGGAGACGAAGACGCCCTCGATCTCGAGGTCCTCGGTCCAGTATCGGACGTTCTCCCGGAAGCCGTCCTCGTCGACCCGAAGGTCCTCGGTGAATGGTGTGAGAGCGGCTGCCCAGATGCCCTTCATGTACTGGCGGGCGTGGTCCTTGGCGTTGGCCCTTGAGTGATCCATGTCCCCTCTCCCGATACCAATCAGACGATGGGGATGCTTTGGGAGACGTTCTTGACCGTCAGGTAGTGGTGGAGGCCCTCCGTCCCACCCTCCCGGCCATAGCCGCTGGACTTCATGCCACCGAACGGGGTCTCCGGGAGGGATGCCTCCAGCGTGTTGATCGACAGGTTGCCCGCCTCGACCTGGTCGACCATGCGGTCCATGTAGTCGGCCCGGTTGGTGAACCCGTAGGCGGCGAGGGCGAACGGGACCGCGTTGGCCCGCTCGATCGCCGTGTCCAGCGAGTCGACGGAGTTCACGATGGCCACCGGCCCGAAGGGCTCCTCGCGCATGATCCGGGCGTCGTCGCCGACGTCGGCCAGCACCGTCGGCTCGTAGAAGTAGCCGGTCTCCCCGATGCGATGGCCTCCAGTGGTCAGCATCGCCCCGGTGCCGCAGGCATCGGCCACGAGGTCGGTCACGGTGGCAAGGCGCCGGTTGTTGGCCAACGGCCCCATCTCGACGCCGTGCTCCATACCCGCGCCTACGACGATGGACGCGCAGTGGCGGGTGATCCCGTCGAGGAACCGGTCGTAGACGGCCTGGTGGACGAAGAAGCGGGTCGGCGAGGTGCAGACCTGGCCAGTGTTGCGCATGGCCCGTGCCGCCGAACTGGCGGCCGCCGCGTCGACATCAGTGTCCTCGCACACGATCACCGGTGCGTGTCCACCCAGTTCCATCATGACCGGTGTCATGTGGTCGGCCGCGAGCCCGGTGAGGTGGCGTCCGACCGAGGAAGAGCCGGTGAAGGCCACCAGGCGGATCACGTCGCTGACGATGAGGTGCTGCGAGATGTCGTCCGGAATTCCGTAGACAAGGTTGAGCACACCCGGTGGGAGCCCCACGTCGTGGAACGCCTGAACGATGTGCATGGCTCCGGCTGGGGTCTCCTCGGCCGCCTTCAGGATGATCGAGCACCCCGAGGCCAGAGCGCCGGCCACCTTGCGGGCTGGCTGGCTCATAGGGAAGTTCCACGGTGAGAATGCGGCTACCGGACCAATCGGCTGGTGGTGCACGACGTGCTTGACACCCGGGCCGCTGGGAATGACCCGGCCGTAGGTGCGCATGGCTTCACCGGCGTCCCATTCGAAGAACTCGGCGCCTCGAATGACCTCCCTTTGCGACTGGGCGAACGGCTTGCCGTGCTCAAGGGTGATGGCGTAGGCGATCTCATCCTGCCGGGAACGCAGCAGGGTGGCCGCTGATCGGATCAGGGCGGCCCGGTCGCGAGGCGGCGTCCGGCGCCACACTTCGAACCCGGCTGCCGAGGCAGCCAGGGCATCGTCGAGGTCAGCTGCACTGGCGACAGGCACCTGTCCGATGACAGCCTCGGTCGCCGGGTCCATGATGGGTAGGCCCTCGCCAGTCGCCCGCCAGGCACCGTCGATGTACAACTTTGACTCCGGATAGGTCATCATCAACTGCTCCAGCCTCACACGATCCCGTCGAGCAGGTCGACGAATCGGTCGATGTCAGTGAACGAGTTGTAGAGCGGCACCGGGGCGGCCCGGATCACGTCAGGCTCACGCCAGTCACAGACCACCCGCTCTTCGGCCAGCATCCGAAACACCTGCGGGCCGTCGCCCCCCACGATCCTCAGCGCATGCTGGCATCCCCGCTGGTTCATGGCCGCCGGGGTGAGGCTCACGACCCGACCGGCTAAGGACTCGGCCAGTCGACGATCCAGATATCGAATCTGGAGTTCCGACTTCCTCCGCAACGCCGATATGCCGCCGGCCCGGTCGATGACGTCAAGCGAGGCCCTCAGCGGCGCCATGGCCAGAATTGGGGCGTTGGACAGTTGCCACGACTCCACCGTGGGAATCGGCTCGAACCGGTTCGCCATCTGGAACCGCGTCGCCGGATCCGTTCCCCACCAGCCCAGGAATCTGGGGAAGTCCCCGTCATCCACGTGGCGTCGGTGGACATAGGCCCCGCCCACAGCCCCAGGGCCACCGTTGAGGTACTTGTATGAGCACCAGACGGCGAAATCGACGCCCCAGTCGTGGAGGTCGAGTTCGATGTTGCCCACTGCGTGGGCCAGGTCGAAGCCGACCAGGGCACCCACCTCGTGCCCGGCGACCACGACCTCGGCCATGGGTACTACCTGGCCCGTGAAGTATTGGACGCCAGGGAGGAGCACAACGGCCAGTTCCTCACCGTGCTCGGCGATGGCCGCCAGAAGGTCCTCGGCCCGGAGCGTCTCCTCACCGTGGCGCGGCCCGACGGTGACCAACGACGTCTCCGGATCGAAGCCCCGCTGATGGATCTGCGACTCCACGGCGAAGTGGTCCGATGGGAAAGCGTGCTCCTCGATGAGGACCTTGTGGCGATCGGGGGTCGGCCGGTAGAAACTGACCAGCAACAGGTGAAGGTTGACGGTCAGCGAATTCATGGCCACCACCTCGTCGACGTGGGCACCAGCCAGGGCGGCCAGCCCTCCGGCTAGGAGGCCGTGGTAGGTCGCCCACGCCGAGGCCCCCGAGAAGTGGCCCCGACCTCCCAGGTCGGCCCACCGGTCGATCTCGTCGCCAACCTCCGTCCGAGCCGAGTGGGGAAGCGCACCCAGTGAGTTGCCGTTGAGGTAGATGCCGTCGGGGACCTCGAACTCGTCCCTCAGGTGGGCCAGCGGATCGGCCGCGTCCAGTTCGCTGGCAGTCGACGAGTCCACGGATGGCATCACGGTGGGGCTCACAATCTGGCTCCGGTCCCCGGATGGATCGCTCCACAGTTGGGACAGGTTCGGGCTGCCTCGTCGGCGTCGAAGGCCGCGAAGAGCGGCGGCAGGTCCTCGTCGATGGCCTGGAGTTGGACCTCCACCCGGTAGACCACGTGGGCGCACTCGAAGCAGGCCCACTCGAACCCATCCATCTCACCGGGTGCACGCTGGTACTCGACGACCAGGCCGATCGAGTCAGGGTCGGGACGCTGGGGAGAGTGGCGGATACCGGCCGGGAGCAGGTGCACCTCGCCCTCGAGGATCGGCATGTGGAACGGTGCCGTGCCCTCCTCGGACCAGATCACGAGGTCCATATCACCCCGGAGTTGGTGGAAGAACTCCTCCCGCGGGTCATCGTGGAAGTCGTTGCGTTGGTTTCCCCCGCCGACGATCATCACGATCATGTCGACGTCCCGCCAGATCTGCTTATTTGCGACCGGCGGCGTGAGGTCCTCACGGTGGTCTCGGATCCAGGCATTGAGGTTGAACGGTCGACGCTCGCCGGGGTCCGGGTCGTAATCGGTCATGTCAGCCTTCTCCTGTTCGTCCCTAGTCGTGGTGATCGCCTCATCCGACCCACACCTCATCGTCCACCGCCGTGGCGGCCAGGGACTCCAAGAAGCTGGTGAGGCCCCGCAGCCGTTGGGCCAGCTCTTCGAGCCCGTCCGCTCCAGCCAGCGCCTCACCCTCCAACAGTGTGGCATCGGCAATGAGCGCTCTGGTCAAAGTGGAACCGGCGGGCGTGAGAGCCACTACCCGTTGTCGCCGATCGTCGCCGTCGACGGTCTTAGTTACCAGGCCCCGATCCTCCAGCCTGCGAAGGGCATGGGTCACCGTGGGTTGGGGGCTGAGCGCCGCGACGGCCAGATCGGCGACGCGCAGGTCCCCGAGATCCTGCAGTACCGAGAGCAGACGCCACTCAGACCGGGCCACCCCGGCCCGGGCGAGCACCGCGTAGAACGGCGCCGAGAGGGTCTGGTCGGCCTTACGGAGAAGGTACGGGAGGTACCGGTCCAGGAAGTCCGGCGTCAAAGCGGTCGAGCAGCCAGGCATCGAATGGAGAATAGATTCATACGAATGGATAGGCAACCTGCGTCCCCAACCATCGAGAGATCGGCATGACCCTTCGCTGGGCGTCCATGGCCGATGTCGACCGGCAGCGGGAGTACTCCCCTAGTTCATGCCTCCCCAACGGTGATTACCAGACCTACATCCTTGAATACCGACGGGCCAGCGAGGCCGCATGGGCCCGGGCCGGCGACCATCCGACGGCATCGACCACCACCGTCCGGTACGGCGACGACGAGGCCCATGTCATCGACGTCATGGCACTCGGAGGTGACCGTCCGGCGCCACTCCTGGCGTTCATCCACGGCGGTTACTGGCAGGAGCTGTCACGCGTCGAGTCGCGCTTTCCGACGGCCGCCTGTATTGCTCAAGGCTGGAGCTACGCGGCCATCGACCACACCCTGGCTCCCGACGCTCCACTCGACCGGATTGTCGACGAGTGTCGTCGAGCCGTTCGCACCCTCGCGGCCCGGGCCGAGGCCCTGAGCCTGGACGCTAACCGGATCGTGTTGGCCGGCCATTCGGCCGGAGCCCACCTAGCGGCCATGGTGGCCGCCGACCCGGGTGGGACCGACGTCGCCGGGCTGGCCCTGGTGTCGGGGATCTACGAATTGGAACCACTGATCGGGACCGCTGTCAACAACCGACTCGGCCTCGACCCGGACACGGCCCGGCGAAACAGTCCGCTGCTGATAGATGTCACCGGCTCCCCGTCCACCCTCGTCGCCCACGGCTCCGACGAGACCTCGGAGTTCAAGGCTCAGTCCGACGCCTTCGGCCGACATCTCGAAGCGGCCGGTACGACGGTCTCCATGCTGGAGGTCGCCGGGCGAAACCACTTCGACGTCATCCTCGACCTAGCCGAACCCAGCACGCCCCTCGGCGACGCCGTAGAACGGTTGATGCGCTCCCTCTGAGGTCTTGCTACCCCTGGCCGCCGGAGGCGTCCTGGACCGAGACCTTGCCGGCGCTGATCCACGGCATCATGGCCCGCAGCTCCGAACCGACCTTCTCGATGCGGTGCTCGCGGCCCTCTTCCTCGAGGCGGTAGAAGTTCTCACGACCACCGTGGGCCTCAGCGACCCACTCATCGGCGAAGACGCCGGTCTGGATCTCTGTGAGGATTTGCTTCATGGTGGCCCGGACGTCGTCGTTGACGACCCGCGGCCCACGGGACAGGTCGCCGTATTCGGCGGTGTCCGACACCGAGTAGCGCATGCCGCCGATGCCCTGTTCGTACATGAGGTCCACGATCAGCTTGAGCTCGTGGAGGCATTCGAAGTAGGCGATCTCCGGCTGGTAGCCGGCGTCGACGAGCGTGTCGAAGGCGCTCCGAACCAGTTCGGTCATTCCGCCACACAGCACGACCTGCTCGCCGAACAGATCGGTCTCGCACTCCTCGGTGAACGTGGTCTCGATGACTCCGGCCCGAGCACCACCCACGCCATCGGCGTACGCCAGGGCGAGGGCCTTGGCGCCACCGGTCGGGTCCTGCTCCACCGCAATGAGGCACGGCACGCCGCCGCCCTCCTCGTAGGTCCGACGCACCAGGTGGCCGGGACCCTTGGGAGCGATCATGATCACGTCGACGTCGGCCGGCGGGGCGATCAGGTCGAAGCGGATGTTGAACCCGTGGGCGAACGCCAGGGCGTCACCGGCTGACAGGTTGGGAGCGATGTGTTCCTCGTAGACCGCCGCCTGATCGGTGTCGGGCAACAGGATCATGATCACGTCGGCCCATGCCGAGGCGTCTGACAGGGACTTCACGGCGAGCCCGGCTTCTGACGCCTTGGCGGCCGACGACGAGCCGTCACGCAGGCCGACGCATACGTCGATGCCCGACTCCTTCAGGTTCAGGGCATGTGCGTGGCCCTGGGATCCGTAGCCGAGGATGGCCACCTTGCGTTCCGCGATCGCTGAACGGTCGACGTCATTCTCGTAGTAGATGTTCGCCACTGGATTCTCCTGTCTTGTGGTCGGTCGGCCTCACGGCCGTATCGGTCTGGCTATCGGGAAAATGGAATTTCAGAGCGGGTGTTCGGAAGAAGGTTCAGTCCAGCGCGTCATCGAGGACGGGTAGGGCCACCCGGCCCGTTCGCTGTAACTCGATGATGCCGTACTCGCGGAGCAGGTCCTCGAATTCGTCGACCCGGCGAGGCGGACCGACGAGCGACAACATCATACGATCGGTACCTAGGCTCAAGACCTTGCCGCCGGCCCGGTCCAGGTGCTCCACGATCTCATCGCGACGGTCCGGCTCGGCGGTCACCGTGACCAGCATCAGCTCGCGCTCTACGGCCTGGCCCGGGGCTAGTTCGCGGATCTCGACAACGTTCACCAACTTGTCCAACTGCTTGACGATCTGGTCGAGCGGGGCCGACTCGAGGTCGACCACTACGGTGATCCGACTCATGTCCTCGTCGTCGGTGGGCGCCACGGCGAGCGACTCGATGTTGAAGGCCCGACGGGCGAACAGCGACGCCACCCGGGCCAGCACGCCGGACTTGTTCTCAACGGTCACGACCAGCGTGTGATAGCGGTGCTCCGCCTCATGGACGTTCATCGGGGCTGCCCTTCCTGGAACCCGGGCACCATAAGTTCGGAGTTGCTGGCACCCGACGGCACCATCGGGAAGACCTTCTCGGATGCCGCCACCCGGAAGTCGATGACCACCGGCCGATCGTCGACCTCGTTGGCCTTGGCGATGGCCACGTCGACCTCGTCGGGGTCGTCGACCCGGATGCCCACGCAGCCCATCGACTCGGCCCACATCTTGAAGTCGGGAACGTCGGACGAGAGAGAGACCTCGGAGTAGCGCTCGTCGTAGAACATCTCCTGCCACTGGCGAACCATGCCGAGGTAGGAGTTGTTTAGCAGCGCCACCTTGATGGGAATGTTCTCGACGGTGGCCGTGACCAGTTCCTGAGCCGTCATCTGGAAGCAGCCGTCACCGTCGATGGCCCACACCTCCCGGTCCGGGAAAGCCACCTTGGCCCCGATGGCCGCCGGAATGGAGAAGCCCATCGTCCCGAGCCCACCCGAGTTGATCCACGTGTAGGGATGGTCGAAGGTCCAGTACTGGCTGGCCCACATCTGGTGCTGACCCACGCCGGAGGTCACGATGGTGTCGTCCGGGGTGGCGTCACGGAGACGCTCGATGACGTACTGGGGCTTCAACGGCTCGCCGGGAGCCCACGGTTCGTAGGCCAGCGGGTAGCGCTCCTGCCAACCGCTGATCCGCGACCTCCAGGCCGACCGGTCGGCGTCACCGGTGCCGTTGCCCGACAGTTCGTCGACCAGTGCCTCGATGGCCACCCGGACATCGCCCTGAATGGCCACGTCGGGCCGCCGCACCTTGCCCAGCTCGGCGGGATCGATGTCGACGTGGATGATCTTCGCCTCGGGGGCAAACCCGTCGAGCTTTCCGGTCACCCGGTCGTCGAACCGGGCGCCGAGGGTGATGAGCAGGTCGGACTCCTGCATGGCGGTGACCGCCGTGTAGTTCCCGTGCATGCCCGGCATGCCTAGACACAGTTCATGGCTGTCCGGGAAGGCACCCCGAGCCATGAGCGTGGTGACCACGCTGATGCCAGTCAACTCAGCTAGGGCTCGCAACGCATCGGCGGCTCGCGCCTTGAGGATTCCGCCACCCACGTAGAGCACCGGGCGCTCGGCGGCCCGGATCAGGCCCGCGGCCGCCGCGATGAGGGCGAGGTCGACCGCGGTCTGCGGGTGGTAGCCGGGCAGGTCCATCTCGACGTCGCCGTGCCATGTCATGGCCGATCGGGGGTTGGCGGGGTCGACGATGTCCTTGGGAATGTCCACCAGCACCGGACCCGGTCGACCCGTGGTGGCGATGTGGAACGCCTCCTTGATGGTCCGCGGGATGTCCTGAGCCTCGGTGACCAAGAAGTTGTGCTTGGTGATCGATTGCGTGATTCCCGTCGTGTCGCACTCCTGGAAAGCATCGGTGCCGATCGCCGCGTACGGGACCTGGCCGGTGACCACGACCATGGGCACCGAATCGAGGTAGGCGTCACACAGCGGCGTGACGATGTTGGTGGCCGCTGGGCCGCTGGTCACCATGGCCACGCCCGGGCGCCCCGTCGCATGGGCATAGCCCTCGGCCATGTGGCCGGCGCCCTGCTCGTGTCGGACTAGGACGTGGCGGATAGACGAGTCGATGATCGGGTCGTAGACCGGGAGAATCGCCCCACCTGGCAGGCCGAACATGACGTCCACGCCCTCTTCCTCGAGGGCACGGATGAGGGCTCTACCGCCGTCCATTTCTTCTGTGGCCATGTCGAACTCGGATCTGGGGGGAAGGCTGTCTGGGCTGGTATCTGGTCTGGTATCTGAACTGATTTATGAACTGGGCTGAAAAGTGGAAACGACCTCCCACTGTGGGAGGTCGAGGCACGCAACCGTTTGGGACCCACCGTATGCGGGCGGGGCGCGTGCCTACGGCAGTACGACTACCCGGATGCGGGCAAGGGAGGTGGGATCGATCTGCATGATTAGCAATTATGCGCCAGTGGCACCTCGGACCACAACCTCAGGCATGGGAGACTTGACTCATGCGAACCGGGGTTCAGCCGGGGTCCTTCGATCCTCCCACCCTGGCCCATCTGGCCATCGCCCATGCCGCGTTGCGCCACCATCGGCTCGACCGGGTCATCTGGACGGTGTCAAGACGCCCGCTCGGCAAGGACGATGGGCGGACCGACGTGGACGATCGTCTGACCGTGCTTCACTCGGTAGTCGCCGACCATCGGTGGCTAGCCGCCGAGGCGACCGACGCACGCCTGGTGGCCGACATCGCCGACGGCTACGACGTGGTCATCATGGGTGCCGACAAGTGGCACCAGCTCCATGACCCCACCTTCTACGGCGGCCCGGAAGCTGAGCCGGCGGCGGCGATGGATCGCGCCCTCGAACGCCTCCCGATCTGTGCGGTGGCCCCGCGGGACGGATTGACGGTCCCACCGGAGGTGGAACTTTCGGTCCCCCGCTGGGTGGCTCGCCAGTCGTCCAGCGATGCGGTGGCCGGCGCCCCCTGGATGGCCCTGTCGGCCGCCCGACACTCCGGGCTGTGGTGGGAGATCCGGTAACCGGCGGTCCGGCAACCGGGAATCACGCCTGGGTGACGGCGCCCTTCTCGGCCCCCTGGGCGAGTGCGGCGTACTTGGCCAGAAACCCCGACGTGTAACGGGGTTCGAACGGCTTCAGGTTGGCCCGACGCTCAGCCAGCGTGGCGTCATCGACCATCAGGTCCATGGTGTGGGCCACCACGTCGATGACGATGCGATCACCCTCGGCCACGAGGGCGATCGGACCACCGTCAACGGCTTCCGGGGCAACGTGACCCACGCAGAACCCGTGGGTGCCGCCGGAGAACCGACCGTCTGTGATGAGCGCCGCATCGCCGCCCCGTCCGGCGCCCTTCATGGCCCCGGTGATGGCCAGCATCTCGCGCATGCCCGGACCACCCTTGGGGCCCTCATAGCGGATGACCACCACGTCACCGCCCTCGATACGGTCGTCCAGGACGGCGGCCATGGCCGCGTCCTCACCGTCGAACACCCGGGCCCGACCGTCGAAGCGGTCGAAGTCGAGGCCGGCCACCTTGACCACCGACCCCTTCGGAGCCAACGACCCGCGGAGGATGGCCAGGCCACCCAGAGCATTGATCGGATCGTCGAAGGCGTGGATCACGTCACCATCGGGGGCCGGGACGTCCAGCATGGCCAGGTTCTCGGCCACCGTCTTCCCGGTGACGGTGACCTCGTCGGCGTGAAGCAGGCCCTCGTCGTGGAGCATCTGCATGACCACCGGAACCCCACCGATCCGATCGATATCGACCATGTGGTACTTCCCGTGCGGCTTCGTATCTGCCAGGTGGGGAACCTTGGCGGCCACCCGGTTGAAGTCCTCGAGTTCGAGCTCGACCCCGGCCTCGAAGGCGATGGCCATGAGGTGGAGCACGGCGTTCGTCGAGCCTCCGAGGGCCATCACCACGGCGATGGCGTTCTCAAAGGCGGCCCGGGTCATGATCTGGCGGGGTCGAATGCCCTCTCGCAGCAGGTTCATCACCGCGTGGCCGCTGGCGAACGCCACGTCGGCCCGACGCTTGTCAACCGCGGCGGCCGAGGCCGATCCAGGCAGCGACATTCCGATGGCCTCACCGACCGACGCCATGGTGTTGGCGGTGAACATCCCGGCGCAGCTGCCAATGGTCGGACACGCATTGCGCTCGATGGCCAGCAGTTCAGCATCGTCGATGCCACCCACTGCGTGGGCGCCCACGGCCTCGAACACGCTCACGATGTCCAGCTTGGAGCCGTCGGTGTGTTCGCCGGGCATGATCGAACCGCCGTACACGAACACCGACGGCAGGTTGATCCGGGCCGCTGCCATGAGCATCCCCGGGAGCGACTTGTCACAGCCGGCGAAGCTCACGAAGGCATCGAGGCGTTCGGCGTGCATCACGGCCTCCACCGAGTCGGCGATGATCTCACGACTCACCAGGCTGGCCCGCATGCCCTCATGGCCCATGGAGATGCCGTCGGACACGGCAATGGTGTTGAACTCCAGCGGGAAGCCCCCGGCTTCGGAGACCCCCTCCTTGCACCGCTTGGCAAGTGCCTCCAACGGGATGTTGCAGGGAGTTACCTCGTTCCACGACGAGGCCACGCCCACTTGGGCCTTGGAGAAGTCGTCCTCGGTCATGCCGACCGCCCGGAGCATGGCGCGCGCTGGCGCCCGGTTCGGACCGTCGGTGACCTCGTGGCTTCGGGGCTTCATCCCCCCGTGGGTGGCATCCGTCATGGGTATGCAGGCTAGGCGCCACCTGCCACGGTCGTAGTCTCCGCTGATGTTCTCCACCCGCCTCTCGGCCGACGGCCGAGAACTCCTCACCCTGGCCGTTCCGGCCCTCGGAGCGCTGATCGCCGAGCCCCTGTACGTGCTGGCCGACACGGCCGTGGTGGGCCGTCTGGGAACCGCTCCTCTGGCCGGCCTCGGCGTGGCGTCCGGCGCCCTGCTGTTCGGCTACGGACTGTGTGTATTCCTCGCCTACGGGACCACGGCGGCCGTAGCCCGTCTGACCGGCGCCGGAGAGAGTCGGCGGGCGGCCGACCAGGCCATCCAGGGTCTGTGGCTGGCCCTGGCCCTCGGCGTGCTGCTGGCCGTCGTAGGAACCCTGTCGACCGACGCCATCGTGTCCGGGCTGGGCGCCTCGGGCGACGTGGCCGAACAGGCCTCCATCTACCTGAGGACCAGCCTGCTGGGTGCCCCGGCGATGCTCCTGATGATGGCCGGGGTGGGCTACCTCCGGGGCCTCAAGGACACCGTGCGCCCCCTACAGGTGGCCGTGGGTACCGCCCTACTCAACCTGGTCCTCGAACTGGTCCTCATCCTCGGCCTGGATCGGGGCATCGGCGCCTCGGCGGTCGCCACGGTGGTCGCCCAGTGGGTGGGAGCCGCCTGCTACCTGACCTGGATCGGACGGGACGTCCGTCGACGCCACGCGTCGCTGGCCCCCCGGTTGGGATCCATCGGCCGACTCCTCACCGTCAGCGCACAGTTGCTGGTGCGAAACCTCTCGCTCACCGGGACGTTCCTGATCGGCACCTCGGTGGCCACCCGGATCGGTCGGGTCGACGTGGCCGCCCACCAGGTGGCCTTCCAGGTGTGGATGGTCACCGCGCTGACGATGGACGCGGTGGCCATTGCCGCCCAGGCCATGGTCGGCGAACGCCTCGGCGCGGGGGACGTGGCCCGCGCCATCTCGATCGGACGTCGGGTCATTGCCTGGTCGGTGGGCATGGGCATGGCCCTCGGTGTTGTCCTGCTGGCTGTCCGGACGCCGGTGGCGGGCATCTTCTCCGAGGATCCCGCTGTGGTGGCCCTAGCCGGATTCCTGCTGGTCCACGTGGCCGTCATGGCGCCGCTCGGGGGTGTGGCCTTCGCCCTGGACGGCGTCCTTATCGGAGCGGGAGACCAGCGGTTCATGGCTCGGGCCATGGCCGGCTCGGCGGTCGCTGCCGCCGCGGTCATGGTGCTCGGGCGTCAGGCCGACCTGGGGATCGGTTGGCTCTGGGGGGCCATTTGGCTCTTCATGGCCGCTAGGTCGATCCTGCTGGGTCTCCGCTTCATCGGCGATCGCTGGCAGGTGGTGGGCGCCGAGCGCTAGCCGCTGATTGGGCGCCAACTGGCGCCCGGGTAGTTACCCGTTGGCCCGGCGGGCCAGCAGTTCGTTGACGGCTCGACCATCGGCCTGACCGTTGGTGGCCTTCATGATCTGGCCGACGAAAAAGCCCGACTTCTTCTTGCGTTCCTTGTCGTCGCCCGAGGTGAAGGCAGCCCAGTCCTCGTCGTACTCGGCAATCAAGCCGTCCACGATGGCCTCCAGGGCGCCGTCGTCCATGGCTTCGAATCCCATGCCTGCAGCCACCTCGGCCGGCTCGCCGCCGTCGACCACCAGAACCGCCAGGACGGTCTTGGCTTGGGTGGCCGTCAGGTCGCCGCCGACCTCCATGGCCACCAGCGAAGCGAACGCCGCCGCGGTCAACAAACCCGACCCGTCGGCCAGGTTGTTCTCGATGTGGACCAGCACCCGGCCCGCGTCGGCTCCGGCGGCAAGGGCCTCCACGGCCAGGTCGTCCATTCCCCGCTCGACGGTCAACGACGCAGTGGCCGTGTCCACGCCGGCTGCGTCGGCCAGGCGGTGGCGACGCTCCCGGGGCAGCATGGGCAAGGCGGAACGCACCGATTCGATCCACTCGACGGACGGATCCAGGGGCACCAGATCGGGCTCCGGGAAGTACCGGTAGTCGTACGCCTCCTCCTTGGAGCGGAGTTTGTGGGTGCGACCCTCGTCCTCGTTCCAGTGGCGGGTCTGCTGCTCGACTCGGTCACCGGAGGTGATGAGGTCAACCTGACGTCGGGACTCGTAGACGATTGCTCGTCCCAGCGAGCGCAGCGAGTTGATGTTCTTCACCTCGCAGCGGGTTCCCAACTCGGGATCGCCCATGGGCCGGACCGACACGTTGCAGTCCACCCGCATCGATCCCTCCTCCATCTTTCCGTCCGACGCGCCGATGGCCACCAGGATCGACCGAAGCTCGCTGACGTAGGCACGGGCGTCCTCAGCCGAACGCAGGTCGGGAGCGCCCACGATCTCAATGAGTGGAACGCCAGCCCGGTTGTAGTCGACCAGCGAGTGGCCGGCCTCGTGGATCCGACCGCCACCACCCACGTGCGTGCTCTTGCCAGTGTCCTCCTCGAGGTGTGCTCGCTCGATGCCCACCTGTCGGCCATCGGCTAACTCCAGCCAGCCCTCTTCGTTGATGGGCAGGTCGAACTGGGAAATCTGGAAATCCTTCGGCATGTCCGGGTAGAAGTAGTTCTTCCGGGCGAACACCGAACGCTGCACACGGCAGTGCAAGGCCAGGCCGACCCGGATAGCCAGTTCCACCGCCTGCTCGTTGAGCACGGGTAGTGAGCCCGGCAGGCCCAGCGACACCGGATCGATGTTGGTGTTGGGCTCGCCACCGAACTGGTTCGGGGCATCGCAGAACAGCTTGGTGGCCGTTGCCAGCTCGGCATGGACCTCCAGGCCGATGACCGTCTCCCACCCGGGGACGATCTCGGTGGCTGCGTCGTCGCTCATGCGGTCGCTCCCCCGGTCGGCCCGGTCACGGATCCACCCACGGCCGGGTGTCCCGGAGGGGCGGAGGCCTCGAGGACCGCGGCGGCCCGGAACATGGTTGGCTCGCCGGTTGCCGGGGCCAACACCTGCACGCCTATCGGCATGCCGTCGTCGCCCACGCCGAAGGGCACCGACATCGAGGGATGTCCGGCAAGGTTCGACGGGATAGTGCATACGTCGTTGAGGTACATGGTCATGGGATCAGCCGTCTTCTCGCCGATCGGGAAGGCCGTGGTGGGCGCCGTTGGGCTGAGCAGCAGGTCGAACTCCTCGTAGGCCCGGGCGAAGTCGTCCGCGAGCAGCGTCCGGACCTTCTGCGACTTGCCGTAGTAGGCGTCGTAGTACCCGGCCGACAGGGCGTAGGTGCCGAGCATGATCCGACGCTTCACCTCGTCGCCGAATCCGGCGGTGCGGGTAGCGGCGTGCATGTCTCCTGAGGTGGGGGCGTCGACCCGGAGGCCGAACCGCACGCCGTCGTATCGGGCCAGGTTCGATGAAGCCTCTGCGGGGGCCACGACGTAGTACGCCGACAGGCCGTACACCGTCGACGGGACCGAGGTGGTGGCCACCGTGGCCCCGGCCGCCTCCAACGCGGCGGCTGCCTCGTGCAGGCGGGCCCGGACATCGCCGGCAATGCCCTCGAGACCGTCTCCTGAGAGTTCCTCGATGATCCCGATGCGCAGGCCTTCGACGCCGCGGTCCAGCACCGAACGTAAGTCGGGTGCGGGTTCGTGGATGGACGTGGAATCGCGACGGTCGTGGCCGCCGATGACCTCCAGCACGAGCGCCGAGTCGGCCACCGTGCGGGAGAACGGGCCGATCTGGTCGAGGCTGGAGGCGAAGGCCACCAACCCGTAGCGGGACACCGCCCCGTACGTTGGCTTGACGCCGACCACGCCGCACAGCGCGGCGGGCTGGCGGATCGACCCGCCGGTGTCGCTGCCGAGGGCCAGCGGCGCGAATCCGGCGGCCACCGCGGCCGCCGAGCCGCCGGACGACCCTCCGGGGACCTTCGTCAGGTCCAACGGATTGTGGGTCGCCCCGAACGCCGAGTTCTCCGTTGAGCTGCCCATGGCGAACTCGTCGAGGTTGGTCTTGCCGACCACCACCGCACCGGCCGCAACGAGGCGTTCGACCACCGTGGCGTCGTAGGGCGGTCGCCACCCCTCGAGGATCCGCGACGAGCAGGTGGTGGGCACCCCGCGGGTGCACAGGTTGTCCTTCAACGCCACGGGGACGCCGGCCAATGGGCCCGGGTCCTCGCCGTTGGCTACCCGGGCATCAACGGCGTCGGCCGACGCGCGGGCCTCGTCGGCCAGCACCAGGTTGAAGGCGTGCACCTCGTCATCGCGGGACTCGATGACCACCAGGTGCTCCTCGAGCACCGCTCTGGCCGACCGGGCGCCCGAGCGGACGTCGGCGGCCAGGTTCTGTGCCGTGGTCTCCACGGGGCTGCTCATTGGGCCGCTCACGGGGCCTCACCCAGCACCGGCGGGACGCGGAACTGCTCATCCTCCACCGACGGCGCACAGGCCAGCACCTCGGACCGGTCGCTGGTCGCACCAACCACGTCGGGGCGCAGCACGTTTCGCAGCGGCAGCGGATGAATCATCGGCTCCACGTCGTCCAGGTCCAGGGCCTCGAGGTCGGCCGCGTGGTCCAGCACGTCGGCCAATTGGCCGGTGAAGGCCTCGAGTTCGTCATCGGTCAACGACAGGTGGGCCAGGTTGGCCACATGGGCCACGTCACTTCTGGAGATGCGTTCGGTCATCGGAGGAGCCTCGTCGGGGACGGTTGGACGGCGAGATGAAAGGCCGGAAGAACGATACGGCTCAGGCCGGACTGACCACGAGTGTCACCGTGGTACTCGGCATCTCGCGCCGGCCGGCCGACGGCGTCTGGGACACCACGACCTGCAACGCTCGATCCACATCGTCTCCGTCGGGTAGGCCCTCGACGACCACGCTGCGGAAGCCTGAGGCAGCCAGGCGACTCTCGGCTGCGGCCAGTGACAGGCCCTCCATCGACGGCACGGCTCGGGGCTCGGCGCCGAGGGAGACCACCACGCGGACGTCGTCGTCGACCTCGATCCGGGTTCCGCCGACCGGCTCGACACGCGCCACCCGTCCGGCGGCCACCCACTCGTCGTACTCCTCGCCCATGGTGGGGGCCAGACGCAGGGCGATCAGCTCGGCCACCACGTCGGCTGGCATCAGGCCCACCAGGCCCTCGGGCACCACCCGGGGCAACGGTCCACCGGAGACCAACAGGTCGATCGCAGAACCCTGGGGCACCGTCTCGTCGATGGTTGTAACCGAGATGACCAGACCGGCCGCCGTGGCTTCGTCCTTCTGGGTCGACACCGTGCCCAACGTCAGGCCGGCATCGTCGAGACGACGACCCGCCTCCTCGAGGCTTACGCCGACCAGGTCGTCGGGCACCGGCATCCGAGCCGGACCGAGCGAAACCACCAACACCACCGTCTCGCCGGCCTCCAGTCGGGCACCGCCGGCCGGCTGCATGGACAACACCTGGCCCTCGAGGGTGTCGTCCCGGCGGTCGTAGCGCTCCTCGACCAACCAGCCCAGTTCGGTGAGCAACGACCGTGCGCTGTCACCCGAGGTGTTCACCAGAGCCGGAACGGCCCGGGTGGTCGTGCGACCGGCCGACAAGAGCACACTGACGCCCACCACCGCACCGACCAGGAGGGTGGCGACCAGCAGGGCCCCCCGCCAGCGGCGGCGTCGAGGCCGGACCGGGGACGCCGCCCGGGCAGGTGTCTGTCCGAGGACGGGCGAATGGGCCTGGATCGGGGAATGGGCCCGGGTGGCCGGACCGGGATCGGTGAACACCGACGGCGCTCCATGTTCGGCCTCGCCGGGCATCGGAGCGGCGCCGACCTCGCCGGGACCCACGAGGGGCAGTGGCTCGGGTCGGGACATCCGCCCAGCCACGTCGAGTAGTAGGCGGCCCAGTTCACGGGCCGACGGGCGGTTCTCCACATCAGCGGTGCCGGCACTGGCCACCGCCGGCACCAGCGGTCCGAGGGCCTCGGGAATGGGGACGTTCTGCCCCACGCGGGCTGCGAGCGTGTCGGCAATGGTGTCAGCCACGAAGGGGAGGTGGCCGGTCACCGCCTCGACCATGCAGAGGGCGAGGGCGTAGACGTCGGAACGACCGTCCAACGGATGGCCTTGGGCCTGCTCGGGCGAGGCGTACCGTGCCGTGCCGATCACGCCGCCTCCGCCGAACAACTCCCGGCTGGCAGAGCCGGTCAGGGCGTCGGCCAGACCGAAGTCGGCAATACGCAGGCGGGCGTCCTGTCCGAAGAGCAGGTTGGCCGGCTTGACATCCCGGTGGATGATGCCCTGACGGTGCGCATGGTCGAGTGCCCGACAGGCCTCGAGGGCCACCATGAGCATCTGAGACGGCGTGAGCGTGCGACCCGACGACAGGATGCTGCGGAGGCTGCCACCACCCAGGTACTCGGTCACCAGGTAGGCCTGCCCGTCGACCCCCCAGTCGTAGATGGCCACCACGTGGGGGTCGGCCAACGAGGCCACCAGACGGGCTTCGGCCCGGAACCGCTCGACGAACGCCTGGTCTCCGACCAGCGAGGAATGGAGCACCTTGACGGCCACCTGGCGCCCCAGCGACAAGTCGTCGGCGAGGTACACGGTGCCCGAGCCGCCGGTGCCGATGACGCCACCCAGGCGATATCGGCCACCCAGCATCCGGCCTGGCGCGGGCATGGCGCCGCCCGGGCCGGCGGGGGCCCCGTCGGTGAATCCGTCGGTCACCCCCGGAGGCTACCCGTCCGGACCCTATGGATAGCCTGCGCCCGTGACCCGACGCCGTGCCCTCGTCATCAGCGTGCTCATGGGTCTCGGCGTGGGCGTGCTGGTGCTGGCCGCCCTGCTACCCAGCGAGAACCTCGGCGACGTATCGGTGTCGACCAATCCGGCCGTGTCTGAGCTCCTACCCGCTCGGGGGGACACCGTCCTGCCCCAGGCCAACGTGGGGGCCATCCTCGCTGCCGGCTGGGTGGGCGAAATCGTCCACATCGGTGGCACCGCCATCCCCTTCGACCAGCAGAGGGTCGAGAAGGCGTTGAACTCGGTGATCTTCCGACCCGACGCCGGCCTGGCCCTCGAGCGACTCCCCTCTCAGGAGGTGTGCGCCACGGTGCGTTACTGGCCGGTCCGCAACACCGACCGCACCGCCACCATCGACTGGTGCTTCCGGGTCGACGGCTGACCCGGGGACGGGCCCCAGCCACTCCGCCAACCAGCCGCTCGGTGGGCCAACTGATCAGTGGGTCAGCCGGGGAGTTGCCCGGACGCCAGCAACAGGTTGAACGCCGCCTCATCGAGAACCGGGACACCGAGCTCCTCGGCCTTCACCAGCTTCGATCCGCCGCCCTCACCGGCAACCAGGGCGGTCGTCTTGGCCGACACGCTGCCCGGCGACTTGCCACCCCGGGCGACAATGGCTGCCTTCGCCTCGTCCCGACTCTGACCAGCCAGCGTTCCAGTCACGACGATGGCCATACCGTGGAGTACCCGGGCAACCTCGTTGTCAGGATCGGTGGTCGGCGCCTCGAGGTTCACACCGGCGGACCGCAGTCGACCCAGCAGGTCGACGTTGCGGGGTTGTCGGAGCCATTCGTGCACGCTGGCCGCAATGATCGGGCCGAGCCCCTCGACGGCTTCGAGGTCCTCGACGGTGGCCGCCTGAAGTAGATCGAGATGCCCGAAGGCCGTCGCCAAAAGATCGGCCACTGTGGTCCCCACGTGGGGGATCCTGAGGCCGAACAGCAACCGTCCCAGCGGACGCTCCCGGGAGGTCTCGACGGCCCGTCTCAGGTTCTCGACCGACGTCTCACCGAAGCCGTCCCATCCGGCGATCCGGTCGTAGTCCAGGGCAAACACGCCGGCCACGTCGTTCAGTAGGCCCTCACCCACGAACAGGTCGACCCGCTGCTCACCGAAGCCCTCGATGTCCAGGGCGCCCCGAGACACGAAGTGTTCGATGCGCCCCCTGACCTGTCGGGGGCAGGCGTGGTTGCCGCAGAACGTGGCCGCCTCACCGTCGGGCCGGACCAGCGGTTCGTCACATGCCGGACACGCCGTCGGAAAGGTCCACGGCGCCAGGCCGTCGGGGCGCTCCGACAGGACGGGCCGGAGTACCTCGGGGATGACGTCGCCCGCCTTTCGGACCACCACTACGTCGCCCGGACGGACGTCCTTGACGGCCACCTGGTCGGCGTTGTGGAGGGTCGCCGCGGCGACGGTCGAACCACCCACGAACACCGGCTCCAGGCGGGCGAACGGCGTGGCCTGGCCTCCGGGACCAATGGATACCTCGATGTCCAGCAGGCGGGTGGTGCGCTCCTCAGGAGGCAGCTTGTAGGCAATGGCCCAGCGGGGCGCCCGGGCCGTGAACCCGAGAGACCGCTGCAACGCCAGGTCGTCCACCTTGACGACCACCCCGTCGATCTCGAAGTCCAGATCGTGACGAGCCGCCTCGATGGCTCCCACGTGGGACACCACGTCCTCGAAGTCGTCGAATGACGCCACGTGGCCGTCGACCGGCAGTCCCAGCCCGGCCAGCCATCGCAGCGTCTCTAGGTGGGAGGCCGGCTCCGGACCGTCGACCACTTCACCCAGTTGGTACGCCCAGAACGAGAGGTCACGGGTCGCCGTGACGGCGGAGTCCTTCTGGCGGAGCGACCCGGCAGCCGTATTCCGCGGGTTGACGTAGGTCTTGTCGCCCGCCTCCTCCTGCGTGGCGTTCAGGGCGGCGAACGCAGAGAGACCCAGGTAGACCTCACCGCGGACCTCAACCACCGACGGGGCCCCGTCGGCCAGCCGTTGGGGGACGTCGGCAATGGTGCGGACGTTGGCCGTGACGTCCTCGCCCACTCGTCCGTCTCCACGGGTCGCCGCCTGGACCAGCACGCCGTCCTCGTAGCGGATGGACACAGCCAGGCCGTCGAACTTCAGCTCGCAGACCCACGTGACCGCCGGGGGGTCGCCCGCATTCTCAACGACCTCCTCATCCGCCCCGACTGCGGCCCCATCGGCAGCCAGTCTCTTGACGACTCTCTCGGACCATGCCCGTAACTCGTCGATGTCGAAGGCGTTGTCCAGTGACCGCATGGGGACCCGGTGAGCCACTTCGTCAAACGTGGACCGGCCCGCTGCACCTACCCGTGCGGTCGGCGAATCGGCGGTCACCAGGTCAGGGCGCTCGGCCTCCAACGCTCGGAGCTCGACCAGCAGGGCGTCGAAGTCGGCGTCGGGGATCTCGGGAGCGTCGGCCTCGTGGTACCGCTCGTCATGGTGGATGATGAGGGTCCGAAGTTCATCGATCCGTTGGCTGTGCCCGTCCACGAAACGATCCTACCGAGGGCCCGCGACAGGCTCCGGAGCGGGCCCTAGCGTGGGGTGGTGGCTCGACGCTCATTTCCTTCCCTGGTTTCCTCCGTGGCCTCGTCGCGGTCGGACGACCACCCGGGACGCCGCGCCGAGCGACTTGACGTATCGGGCCTGCGAGCCGTCTGGGTGCTCCTCCCGATCCTGATCGGTCCCGCCGTCGCCGATGCCCTCCATGGCATGGACCCGGGGCCGCGTTCGGCTACCTCAGCGGCGCTCTGGGTCTGCTGGGCGCTCTGCCTGACGGCCACCCTCGTACCGCTGCCCGTGACCCTGACCGTGCTGCGCCTCGGCGGTCCGGGCGTCGCCGCTCTCGCCGTATGGAGCGCCACCGTTACCGACGACCTCGTGCACACCGGCTTCGCACTCCTTGCCGGGGTCCTCGTTGTCCTGACCTCATTCGCCGCTCCGGTGGCCGACCGGTTCGTGGACGGCGCCTCGTACGGCGACGAGCGCCGCTTCCTGTTGCGGGCGCCCGGTCCGGTCGTTCTAGTCCTCGGCCCCCTGGCCACCGCTGTGGCCGTCGCAGGTGCGACCGTCGGCCCGGTCCTCCTCCTGCACTCCCGGTGGGTGCCCGGAGCCTTGGTCACCGCCGCCGGTCTCCCGCTGGCCGTTCTCTCCCTCCGGTCGCTGCACCGGCTGGTCCGCCGTTGGATCGTGCTGGTGCCCGCCGGATTCGTCCTCCACGACCACCTGGCCCTCGCCGAGCCCACCCTTCTCCAGAGGGCCGGACTGGACCAGCTCGGCGCCGCGGCGGCCCACACCGGTGCCCGTGACTTCACCCAGCAGGCACGGGGGCTGGCCCTCGAGGTCCGTTGCCGTCAGCCCCATGACATCCTGCCCGCCAAGTCCCGTGGCGGGGCTGAAACGCCCGCCATTGAGGTACAGGCCATCGAGGCTTTCCTATGTTCCCCGGTCCGTCCCGACGTGGTCCTGGCCGAAGCGGCCCGACGTCGCCTGCCAGTGGGCTGAAACGGGCTGCCTGTCAGTGAGCTGAACAGGTCAGGCGGCCGTCGCTCCGCCGACCACCTCGTCGCCCTCGTAGAACACCACGCTCTGGCCGGGCGCCACCCGACGGTGGGGTCGGGCCCACCGCAGCTGCCATCGGTCCGGACACCTCTCCAGACTGGCGTGCACCGTCACCGGTTCGGCCGTCCCGTGGGCGCTCGTCTGTGCCGCCAGTCCGCCCGGATCCACGTGATCCCCGGTCCAGACCAGGCTCTCAACCGGAGTCTCGTCGACCAGCAGATCGGCGGCTGACCCCACGGTCACGGTGGCCGTTGGAAGGTCCACGGCCACCGCGTAACGGGGGGCGCCACCACCAGCCAGGGCCATCCCCCGACGTTGGCCAATGGTCACCAACTCCATCGCGTCAACCGCACCGACATCGGCGCCGGATCCGTCCACCACCCGGCCGGGCGTCAGCGGGATACGTCGACCCAAGAAGTCCTCCCGACCGTGGGCCCGCGTGATGAAGCACACGTCCTGACTGTCGGGCTTGTCGGCCGTCCGGAGTCCGATGGCCGCAGCGCGGCGCCGGACCTCGTCCTTGCTCAGGTCGCCTATGGGTAGTAGCAGTCCGGCCAACTGTGACTGGTCGAGCATGTGCAGCACGTAGGACTGGTCCTTGGCCGAGTCGACGGCCCGGGCGATACGGCGGGTGCCGTCGCGCCGTTGGACGATCCTGGCGTGGTGCCCGGTAGCTATCCGATCGAAGCCGAGAGCGGAGGCCCGGTGCCGGAGTCGGTTGAACTTGAGGTGCCGGTTGCACTCCACGCACGGGTTCGGAGTGCGACCCGCCGCGTGGGCGGCCACGTAGGGCGCCACCACGTCACGCTCGAAGTCATCACCCAGATTGAACACGTGGTGCTCGATCCCCAGGGCGTCCGCCGCCCGACGGGCATCGTCGACGTCGGACACCGCGCAGCACCCCGAGTCGGACTCTCCACCCCACAGGCGAAGGGTCACCCCCACCACCTCATGGCCGACGTCGCGAAGCAGGGCGGCGGCCACCGACGAGTCGACGCCTCCCGACATGGCCACCATCACCGGCCCGGTCGGCCCGCCGTCCGGCGTTCCCATCGGGTCGGACACGGCGTGGCTCTGGTCGGTCATCTGGACTGCAACGAACGGGCGTGGGCCCGAAGTCGCTCCACGGCCGCCGGGACGACGGCGAGGGCATGGTCCACGTCAGCGCCGGTACTGGCCCACCCCAGGGACAGTCGCAGCGATCCCGCTGCCGTCACCCGGTCGATGCCCATGGCAGCCAGGACCGGCGACGGTTCCTGGGCCCCGCTGGCACACGACGACGCGGCGCTGGCCGCAATTCCGTCCCGTTCGAGCAGGAACAACAACTCTTCGCTCTCGATGCCGTCGAAACACAGGTGGGCCACCCCGGGGGTCCGGGGGGTCCCGTCGGGCACCGTCCGACGGGCTCCGCCGACGGCCTCCACCAGCCCGTCCTCCAGCCGGTTCCGGAGGGCTCCGACCCGCTGGCAACTGGCGTCACGCTCGACGACCATCAGACGGGCTGCCTCGCCAAGGCCCACGATGGCCGGCACGTTTTGGGTCCCGCTACGCCGTTCACGTTCCTGCCCACCACCCCGTAGGACGGGCGTCAACGGCACCCCAGCCCGCACCACCAGTGCGCCGGCGCCCTTGGGGCCGCCGAACTTGTGGCCGGTGATGCTGACCAACCCGGCCCGATGGACCGCCGCGGGCAGGTCCAGCCATGCGGTGGCCTGCACGGCATCGGTGTGCACGACGGCGTCGGGCGCATGTTCGGCCACCACCGCGGCCACCGCGTTGATGTCGGTCACCGCTCCAGTCTCGTTGTTGGCCACCATGGCCGACACCAGGGCGATCCCCGTCTCCGGGGCATCGGCCACCGAGGAGGCGTCGACCGAGGCCAGCACCTCGGACAAGGCCTCGAGGTCGATGCGGCCACCGGCGTCGGTCGGCACCACCATCCCGCCGGCGTCACGCACCGGCTCCAGCACCGCCGGATGTTCGGCCGCGCTGCACACCGGCAGGCCACCGGTGGCCCGAACCACGCCGTCCACAGCCAGGTTGTCGGCCTCGGTCCCCCCAGAGGTGAAGACCACCTCACCCGGTAGGCACCCCACCAGGACGGCCACATGGTCGCGAGCGTCGTCGACCGCCCGCCGGGCCTCCCGGGCCGCGGCATGGGAGCCCGACGGGTTGCCGGGGTGGTCGGCCAGCCAGGGCAACATGGCGGCCACCACCTCGGGCCGAGCCGGCGTGCTGGCCGCATGATCCAGATAGACCCGTTTCTGGGAAATCTCGTTCGTCAGCTCCACTCCCACGGCGTCAAGGCTACGGCCGACCCGGTCCACGGGTCCCTATTGGAGTTTGCCGATCCATCCTCCAGACTCTCGATTATGGACGGGTACGACCGCGAGACCTACGGCGAGACCATGGCCGAGGTCTACGACGAGTGGTACGGCGCCGACGGCGGGATCGCCCTCACCCAGATTGGATCCCCCGGCGAGGTAGCTGACCGGGTCAACACCCTCGCCGGGCCGGCGGGCACCGTATTGGAACTAGGCGTCGGCACCGGCCGACTCGCCCTCCCGCTGGCCGACCGGGGCCTGGCCGTCACCGGGCTGGATGCCTCACCGTCGATGCTGGACCGCCTCATGGCCAAGCCGGGAGCTGACCGGCTCACTCTGGTCGCTGGCGACATGGCCGATCCGACCATCGCGGGCACAGGATTCGACGTGGTACTGGTGGGCTTCAACACGTTCTTCAACCTGACCACCGAGGCGACCCAACAGGCATGCATGTACGGCGTGGCCGAGACGTTGGCCCCTGGAGGCCGGTTCGTGCTTGAGGCGTTCGTGCCAGCTCCCGACGCCCACGACGGCGTATCGGTCCGCGACGTATCCATCGACCGGGTGATGCTGGACGTGGTGGCCACCGACAAGGCTGCCCAGACCATCACCGGGCAGCGGATCGTGATGACGGCGGCCGGAAACCGGTTCTTCCCGTACCTGTTGCGCTACGCCACCCCGGACCAACTCGACACCATGGCGGCCGTCGCCGGGCTGGAGCGGGTCGACCGAACCGAGGACTGGCGGGGCACCCCATTCTCCAACGACTCGTCGCATCACGTGAGCACGTGGCGTCGAGCCGACACCACGTGACACCGGTAGCCGAGCCGGTACCCCGTCGCGGAAGATGGTCGGAGTTAACCGGAACGCCCGGTCATGACCGGTAGGTCCAACCGTGGCCGGGCGCTGCGCTTGAGTTCGGAGAACGTGTTGAACCCGCACAGGGTGACCGTGGCGTCGTACAGCGCCAGACACTCCTCGTCAGAGTCGGGAACCGACGAGATGACCGGCCCGAAGATCGACGGACCGTCGGGAGGCCCGAAGGTGATGATCGGCGTCCCCACCTGATCACCCGTGCGGCCCACCGCTTCGGCGGTCTCGGCCCGCAGTTCGGCGTCCCACGAGGGGTCGGTCGCCGCGTCGCCGTGGGCCGGATCGAAACCCGCCCGTTCCAACACATTGGCAATGTGGTCCGGTGTGGCCACATCGGCGCGGAAGTCGGCGCCCTCGTCCATCACCCGGTGCCAGATCGTCTCGCCGAACGCCCGGTAGAGCCGATCCATCGCGGCGGTCCCCTCGGCGGCACGCACCGAGGCCGCCACCCTCAGCATGCGGCGTCCCCGGTCGTGTGACTCCCGATAGCCCTCGGGGAACTCGGCGTCGTAGTCGCGCTCCTCGTTGAGGATCGACAGGTTGATGAACCGCCACTCAACAGTCAGTTCCCGAAGGTCTGCCACCCGTCGCAGCCAGCGTGACGTCTGCCAGGCGAACGGACACACCGGGTCCCAGAAGAACTCCAGATCTGGTGGTCCGACGGCCGACTGGTTCGATGATTGTTCGTCCATCACGCGATCGTCCCCCGAGGACGAGCTCAACGCAGCACCGGGTCCCACCAACGTCCGGCCGCCCACACCGAACCGGCGGCGAACGCGATCGCCACCGCCCAGGGCAGCGCGGCGACCAGCACCCGGGGTATGTCCCGACGCTCGACGGTGTCGACCATCCACGCCACCAACGCACCGCCTACCAATCCACCCAGATGGCCACCGATGCTGATCCCAGGCCGGCCGAAGGTGAATACCACGTTGACCAGGAGCAGGCCTCCCAGCCCCGTCCCCCACGGGTTGATCCCTCGCCGGAGTTGGTGGATCACTGCCGCGGCCATGAGGCCGAACACGGCACCCGATGCGCCCACCGTGAGGGCCTGAGGGTCGCGCAGCATCACCCCGAACGAGCCGGCCAGCAACGACGCCAGGTACAGGCCGGCATAACGACCCGGACCGTGTACGGCCTCCAGCTGGCGACCCAGCATCCACAGCAGGAACATGTTGACCAGGAGGTGGAGAAGGCCGGCATGCAGGAAGCCACCGGTGAGCAGACGACTCCACTCCCCCTCGGCCACGCCGATGAGGAACGGCCCCGACCGGCCGATGCCCAGCAGACCGTGGTCGACGGTGACCATCCCGCCGCCGGAGGCGAACCGGTCGTAGATGCTGCCACCTCCCGAGCCGCCCAGAAAGACGGTGGCCAGGAACGCCGCGACGTTTAGGGCAACCAGCGCCAGGGTGGCTGGTGGCCCCTCCACCGGACCGACCCGCACTTGTGCGACTCGCCGCCCCGTAGGGCGCGCCCCCACCGGACGGATCGGACTGGACCTTTCGCGTCGTCGCGTCCTCGAGCCGCCTACGCAGTCCGGACAGTGGAAGCCCACCGATGCCGTGTGCATGCACAGCGCACAGATCCGACGGTTGCACCGCTGACAGCGCACTCCGGCCCGATTCTCCGGATGCCGGTGACAGGCCTCGAACTCGCCTCCCGGCAATGATTCCGACATCAGGTTCAGCGCCGGACAATGACCGGAATGCAACCCGGGTCAGTCACCCACGCGAACAACATAAGCAACGGCCTGTCCCGGGTCACCGTGGCGTGCCGAACCCCCGATTCGTGGTGGATCACCCCACCAGGCTCCTCGACTCGCCAGACGTCGCCCTTCTGCCAGTCCGACGTGCCCGCGGCCACCCAGAAGATTTCCTCGGACTTGTGGACGTGCGACGGATAGTCGCAATCCGGACCCTGCAACACCAGCCCGACAAACACCTCATCGCTCAGGTACGGCGCAGCAACCGCCCCGCCGGAGATGGCGTCCGTGGCGCTCCCGATGATCGGGGCGTACGAATAGTTGGCCCGCATGGCATCCATGTCGGGCTCACCGGCGTACTCGGGGTACGGCTTGGCCCAACCCACCTCGTGTACGACGGAGCCGATGAGTTCCCCCGCCGTTCCGACTGCCGCGGCCAGAGCGCCATCCAGGTGTCGGTCGACGACCTCCTGGCTTGGCTGGGGTCCCCGCCCTGCCGTCGGCATCACCCGAAGAAGCGCATCAGTCAGGAGCGCCATAGGTCGGGTCAGGTCCGGATCACGGGCGCCCTCGGAGGCGGCGAACACGGACAACGCTTCGATGAACGGGGCGGCCATGGCGCGGCAACGTACACCCGGCAGGCCTCCGGCGACGGACACCCAACACGTCGATCTCAGGAACCGGCGAAGCCTCAGGAACCCGTGAAGTGCGCCTTCCCAGGTCCGTGCTCGAAGAACGACTCGACGCCCACCCGCGCATCATTGGTCTCGAAGACCTCCAGGAACAGTTCCAGCTCGAGGTCGACCCCGTCGGCCAGCGTCATGTCCACGCCCCCATCGATGGCTCGCTTGGCGGCCCGGATAGCCACCCGGGGTCCCGCCGCATAACCGGCGGCCAGGGCACATGCCCGATCAAGGATCTCATCGTCGCCCACCACCTCGTCGGCCAGACCGAGAGCGAGCGCCTCGGCGGCCTTCACCGCGGCACCGCCCCAGATGAGGCGCTTGGCTGTTGCCCGCCCCACGAGGCGGGTCAGGCGCTGGGTGGCACCTCCGCCGGGGATGATCCCCAGCAGAACCTCAGGCTGTCCGAAAGCCGAACCCTCACCGAGGATTCGAAGATCACAGCACCAGGCCAGCTCCGCTCCACCACCGAGGGCCAAGCCGTTGACCGCGGCGATGGTCGGACACGGAATGCGTTCCACCGCACCGAAGGCGTCACGGAAGGCGTCGGCCTGACCGGGCCGCAGGGCGGGATCGGCAAAGACAGCCAGCTCCGCACCGGCTGCGAACATCCGACCGGCACCGGTGATGACCACGGCGCCCGGTGGATCGTCGATGCACGTGCGAGCGAACGCCTCGAGCTCACGCAGCAGCGCGGTATCGAGCGCGTTGACCTTGGGACGGTCGAGGGTGGCCACCACCACACCGTCGTCGCGGTGTTCAACGCGGAGCAGTACCCCGGTCCGGGATTCGTTCGTCGCCACTACAAACTGACCGGCGTGCCCTCGTCAGGATCCGGGGCGCCGATGGGACCATCGCCAGCCAGGGTGGCACCCACGTTCTGCACCGACGTCACGCCGTCCACCCGGTCCTTCAGAATCCGTTCGATGCCCGCCTTGAGCGTCTGATCCGACGCCGGGCAGGTCACGCACGCCCCCACCAGCTCGACGGAAACCTCGCCGGTGGCCTCGTCGACCTCGTGGAGCACGATGTCTCCCTCGTCGGCCTGGATGGCCGGACGGATCACCTCGATGACCTTCTCCACCCGGGCCCGCAGCCCGTCGATGCCCGTATCGGGGGCCACGTCGATCGACATGGCTCCAGTCTCGCAGGACCGGCCCTCGGTGCCACCCCGGGTGCCCGAAGATGTCCCCGTAGGATCGACCGATGCCTCCGCTGCCATTGCTGACCGCCCATCAGGGAGGCTGGGACGAGATCGCGCTGGTCGCCGGACCGCTGGCGCTGGTCGCCGGCATCCTCTGGCTGGCCGACCGTCGGGCCCGTCGCATGGGTGGGCCCACTGAACCCGACGCTGACTGACCGCGACTGATCCGGCCGCTCAGCCTCCGCCAACCCCCGGCACGAGGGCCACGTCGGCCCCCAGTCGGGCCAAATTGCCCACCAGGTCCTGATAGCCGCGGGCCACATGATGTGCGTCGGCCACCAGTGTCTCGCCCTCGGCGGCCAGGCCGGCCACCACGAGCGCCGCTCCGGCCCGGATGTCGGGTGCCCGCACCGGTGCGCCGGACAACGTCTCGACGCCCCGCACCACCGCGTGGTGGCCTTCCACTCGGATATCGGCACCCATCCGCACCAGTTCGGGGATGTATCGAAACCGACCGGCGAACACGTTCTCGGTGAGGATGCCCACCCCGTCGGCTACCGAGAGCAACGCCACCAGCAGTGGCTTGTAGTCGGTCGCCACGCCCGGGTAGGGCAGCGTCGCCACGTCCACCGAGGTCAACCGGCCGGGACGTTCGGGGGCGGTGACCCACAGGCGGTCGCCTCCGTCGTCGACCCGCAGGCCCATGGCGCCCAGTTTGTCGAGCAGCATCTCCATATGGTCGGCCCGTGCTCCCTCAATGGCAATCGACCCTCCTGCCAGCCCCACGGCAGCCAGGTAGGTAGCCGCTTCGATCCGGTCGGGAACCACGGTGTGCTCCACCGGGTGGAGGCGCTCCACGCCCTCGATGGTGATGGTCGATCCGCCGGCACCGGACACGTCTGCGCCCATTCCCACTAGAAAGGCTGCCAGGTCCTCGATCTCAGGCTCCCGGGCTGCGTTGTCGATGACCGTCGTGCCCTTGGCCGTCACCGCAGCCATGAGGAGGTTCTCGGTCGCCCCGACGCTCGGGTACTCCAGCAGGATCCGTGTCCCCAGGAGTCGCTCGGCCCGACCCTCGATCACCCCGTGGCTGGTGGTGAACGTGGCGCCCAGTTCCTCCAGCGCTCGGAGGTGCATGTCGATGGGACGATGACCGAAATCGTCGCCACCGGGCACCGATACGCGAGCCTCACCAAAGCGGGCCAGCAGCGGGCCCAGCACCACGATCGACGCCCGCATCTTTTCCACCAGGTCGTACGGCGCCTCAGGCACCATCTCGTCGGGCACTTCGATGGTCACCACGTCGGGCTCGTCGGTCCCTCGGGTGACACGGGCGCCCATACGTTCCAGGAGTTCGGCCATGAGGGTCACGTCGGCGATCCGGGGGACGTTTCGCAGGGTGTGGCGACCCGGGGCCAGCACGACGGCCGCCATCAGCTTCAACGCCGAGTTCTTGGCGCCGGCCACCCGGACCGATCCCTGCAGCGGGCCTGATCGGCGGACTCGGATCACGTCCGCAGTGGCGTCACCGTCGCTTCCCACTCCCTCAGTATGGCCCCCATCGGTAGGGTGGATGCTTCGGGCGACCGGAGGGCAGCCATCAGCACCAGCACGCCCCAGGCTTATGGGCCAGCCGGCCGGATCGCCAGAACGGTGGTGGTCCATGAGGTGGACGACGAGGGCCTCGCCCAACTCCGCACCATCCGCGACGACCTGGTCTGCGAACGCGTCACCGGCACCGACCACTTCGTCATCGATCACGGGCCCTTCACACACTGGGACCGTCGACTCGTGATCGACCGGGTGGCCGATGGCCAGCACCGGGTCGTCGAGACCATCGAGCACCGAGCGGCCGTCGGACCCTGGCGGCCGCTGTTCGCCTGGCCCCTCCGGCGCGCCGTGGGCCGCCGCCAGACCCCCTGGTGGGCGCCGCCAGACCGTCTCGATGCCCGGGCCGCCGCGGTGCTCTCGCTGCTGGCGTGCATTCAGGTGGTCGACGGCTACCTGGGCACAGTCATCACCCAGACCATCACCTTCGCCAGTGACGAGTTCGGACGGAGTGACACCGCCCAGGGGATCACGCTGGCCGTGGTCCGTCTGGGGATCGTGGTGGCCCTCGCCGTCGTGTTTCTCGCCGACCGGAAAGGTCGCCGGTCCGTTCTGGTGGTCACTGCAATAGCCGCGGTCCTGGCCACCGGACTGGGTGCGGCCTCGACTGACCTCTGGTTCTTGGGTGGTAGCCAGCTGGTGGCCCGGGGGCTCACCATGGGCATGGGCATCCTCATCGGGGTGTTCGCCGCCGAGGAACTTCCCCGAGGAGCCCGGGCCTACGGAGTCAGCGTGCTGACCCTCTGTGCCGCGCTGGGCGCCGGCATGGCCGTCTGGGTCCTGCCGGTAGCCGACCTCGACCCGAGGGCGTGGCGGGCCGTGTACCTCGTCCCGCTGCTGGCCATCCCGGCGCTGATGGTCGTCGGGCGCCGCCTGCCCGAGTCGCTCCGGTTCACCGCCAACTCCCTCGACCGCCGGTCCCACGGTGGCCGGGAATCTGACCGCCGGGCACCTGGTTCATCGAATGGGGGCCGACGACGGATCGAAGGGCGACGCCTGGCGCTGCTGGCCGTGGCGTCGTTCCTGCTATTGGTGTTCGCCGCTCCAGCCAGCCAGTTCCAGAACGACTTCCTCAAGGACCACCGGGGATACTCGGCGGTCGGTATCACCATCTTCACGCTGCTCACGAGCACGCCGGCCGGCATCGGAATCTTCGTGGCCGGTCGACTGGCCGACACCCGTGGTCGACGGCCAGTGGGGGCCATCGGCCTCCTCGGCGGCACAGCCTTCATGGTGCTGGCCTACCACTCGACCGGCGCCGCCCTGTGGGCCAGCAGCGTGGCAGGAACGGTGATCGGATCGCTGACCGTCGCCCTGGGCGTCTACGGACCAGAGCTGTTCTCGACCCGCAATCGGGCCCGGGCCAACGGTCTGATCGTGACCCTCGGGGTGGCCGGCAGCGCCACCGGCCTGATCATCGTCGGCATGCTCAGCGACCGGTTCGGGTCCTACGGGCCGGCGTTCCTCGTGGTGGCCGTCGGTCCCGTCCTCGCTGCAGCACTGGTGTTGGGCTGGTTCCCGGAGACGGCCCGAGTCGAACTCGAGACCCTCAACCCGGGTGATGCGCCACCGGAGGAGATCAACCGCCAGTGAGGGGCGCCACGAAGTAGACGTCGGTGTCCGGGGAAATGGCGAGGTACTCCGGCTCGGCGTGGATCACCCCGTTCACCCCGGCCGAGGAGGCGTTGGTGAGCATGTCGCCGAGACCCGGGTAGCGACGCTCGAGTTCGGCGATCACCGCACCGACCGTGGCCCCTTCAACCTCGATCACGGCCTCACCGTCGGTGAAGCGACGATGATCCGACATCAGATGGGCGCGGGGCATCCCGGCAGCCTCAGCGGTCGTCGAGGGCCGCCAGGATCTTGGGCGGTGACATGGGCAGCGAGGTCATCCGCACCGACGTGGCACGGCTGATGGCGTTGGCGATGGTGGCCATCGGGGGGACGATGCCCGTCTCGCCCACACCACGAACCCCGTAGGGATGGGCGGGGTTCGGAACCTCGACGATGATCGTCCCGATCATCGGCAGATCGGACGCCACCGGAACCCGGTAGTCGAGGAAGCTGGCGTTCTGCATGGAGCCCTCGTCGTCGTAGATGTACTCCTCGTTCAACGCCCAGCCGATTCCCTGAACCGTTCCACCCTGCATCTGACCCTCGACGTAGCTCGGGTGGATCGCCGTCCCCGCGTCCTGGGCTGCGGTGTATCCGAGGATGGTGACCTGTCCGGTCTCCTCGTCGACCGCGAGGTCACAGCAGTGCACCGCGAAGGACGGACCGGCGCCACCGGCGTTGAGCGATGCCGTCACCGTGAGGGGACCACCGGTGCCCTTGGCCTTGGCGGTGATGGCGGCCAGCGACAGTGGATCCTTGCCGTCGGCAACGGCCTCGCCGTCGAGCCAGTCGACAGCGTCAGCATCGACGCCGAGGATGGTCGCCGCCCGGGCCTTGAGCTCGTCAATGAGCTCGCGGCAGGCGTTGACCACGGCCATGCCGGTGGCGAAGGTAGCCCGACTGCCCTCGGTCACATCGGTGAAACCGACGGATTCGGTGTCGGCCACCACCGGGGTGATGCGGTGTACGTCGATGCCCAACTCCTCGGCGGCCATTAGCGCCATCGATGCCCGACTCCCGCCGATGTCGGGACTTCCGGTGATCACCGTGGCCGTGCCGTCCTCGTTGAGGTTGACCGTGGCGCTGGACTGCTCACCGATGTTGAACCAGAAGCCCGTTCCGATGCCCCGGGCAGCGCCCTCCGGTACCGGCGACCGGTAGTGGTCGCTTTCGCGGATGGCCTCGAGGCACTCCACGAAACCGATCCGGGGATGGGGCATGCCCATGGCCGTGGGGTCGCCTTCGACCACGGCGTTCTTGAGCCGCAGTTCGATGGGGTCCATGTCGAGCTGCTGGGCGATCTCGTCGATGACCGACTCGATCGCGAACGCCGCCTGGGGCGCCGACGGTGCCCGGTAGGCAGCCGACTTGGGCGTGTTGGTGAGCGAAGCGGTGGCCTCAAGCTTCAGATTGGGGAACTTGTAGGAAGCCACCGACATGGCGCCGATAAAGCCGGCCATGTCGTTGGTGCACCCCACGGCGTAGCCCAACCAACCCTCGATGGCCGTGAGCTCGCCGTCGTTGGTGGCAGCGATCCGGACTCTGGCCTTGGACGCCGGTGCCGGACCGGTGGCCCTCAGGACCTCCTCGCGGCTCATCACGATCTTCACCGGACGGCCCGACTTCTCGGACAGTCGTACGGCGACCGGCTCGAGGTAGATCGTGGTCTTGCCACCGAACCCACCGCCGATCTCGGCCGGGGTCACCTTGACGCGGGCCGTGTCCCAACCGAGGACCGCGGCGGTCTGGGACCGGACACGGAAGTGGCCCTGGGACGACGCCCAGATGTCGGCCTTGCCGTCCATCCCGACGTCGACCACACAAGCGTGGGGCTCGATGTAGCCCTGATGGACCCACGCGGTCTCAAACTCGCGCTCGACGACCAGGTCGGCCGCCTCGAAGGCCGCGTCGACATCGCCCCGTTCGAGGGCGTTGACCGTGGCAAGGTTGGACGGTCCGTCACTCTCGACGAACATGGTCACGTTGTGCTCATTGACCAACGGCGCGCCCTCGGCCATGGACTCGTCGAGGCTCAGCACCACCGGCAGCAACTCGTATTCGACCTCGATGGCCGCCACGGCCGCCGCCGCTTCAGCTTTGGTGGACGCGGCCACCGCGGCCAGCGCGTGGCCGACGTACAGCACCACGCCACGGGCCATGAGGTTCTCCGCCACGTCACGTTCGGGGTTGGATGCGTCCAGTTCCGGGAAGTCGGCACTAGTCACCACGGCCTTCACGCCGGGCATCGCCTCGGCCGCCGTGGTGTCGATGGACAGGACGCGGGCATGGCCGTGAGGCGACCGGAGGATCGCCGCATGCAGCTGCCCCGGGAGGTTCAGGTCGGCCGCAAAGCGGGCCTTCCCGACCACCTTGTCGTAGCCGTCGGGTCGGATGGGTCGGGTGCCGACCCACTTGTAGTTCGGACGATCCTCTGTGACGGTCATCGGGTTGCTCCCCTCAACTGCACCGCAGCCTCCTGGACGGATCGGACGATCTTGTCGTAGCCCGTGCACCGGCAGAGGTTGCCGGCCAGCGCGTAGCGGATCTCCGTCTCGGTGGGATCCGGGTTCTCGTCGAGCAGGGCCTTGGCCGACACGAGAAATCCGGGTGTACAGATTCCGCACTGCAGGGCCGCACCCTCCAGGAATGTCTGCTGAAGCGGGTGGAGCTGGTCGCCCTGCGCTATGCCCTCGACGGTCACGATGTCGGACCCCTCGGCTTCAGGGGCGAACATCAGACAGGAACAGTTGACCCGACCGTCCACGAGGACCGAACAGGCCCCGCAGTCGCCGGTGCCACAGCCCTCCTTGGCTCCGGTGAGGCCGAGCTCGTCGCGTAGGGCGTCAAGCAGCGACGTGTCGTCGCTGGCCAGGAAGTCGACCTCGTCGCCGTTGACCGTGCAGGTCACGTGGGTTCTTGACCTCTTCATTGAAGACATGTATCTCAGGCTCCGTTCTGTGCGCGTTCAGCCGCGACGGTTGCGGCCCGCTTGGCCAGTACGCCGGCCACCTGACGCCGATAAGCGACGGTGCCCCGTTTGTCGTCGATGGGATCGCAGGCTGCGGACGCTGCGGCGGCCACCGCATCAAGGGTTGCGTCGTCGAACCGGCCACCATCCAGGGCGGCACCGACCAGAGCGGCTTCGGCATCAGTCACGACGACGACGGTCGGGGCGACCGCCCCGAGTACAACGGTGGCGTCGCTCACCGTGCCGTCGGCAATGGTGAGACGCACCGCAGCGCCGGCGATGGCGATGTCCATCTCGGTGCGCGGGATCATCCGGAGGTAGGCGTCGCCGGTGCCGGCCGGGGGGTCGTCCAAGGTGAACTCGATGATGAACTCGCCGTCGGCGAGTGACGTGCGGCCAGGACCGGTGGCGATTTCAGCCGCTGGCACGGTCCGGGTTCCGTCGCCGGAAGCGATGACGGCCTGACCGGCATTGGCGATCAGCGCAGGCACCGAGTCGGCGGCCGGTGAGGCGTTAGCCAGGTTCCCACCCAGGCTCGACCGGTTCTGGATCTGGTCGGAACCGATTAGGCCGGCGGCTTCGGACAGCCCCGGGAACATGGCGGTGAACTCGGCGTTACGGGTGAGGTCAGCGGTCGGTGTCGCCGCGCCGATCGTCCACTGCCCACCTTCGTGGAGCACAGCGGTCAGTCGATCGATTCGCTTGAGGTCGACCACCATCGACGGCGACGGACGACCGGCTCGAATCTGGGGAACGAGGTCGGTGGCGCCGGCGAAGACCTGCGAGCCGGGATTATCCGACAACAGCGTCCGGGCTTCATCAACCGTCGCCGGAGCGGCGTATCTCATCTGGCGTCCCTTCATCAGCGCGTCCCTCTGGACGCGCCATCTATCGAACCCATTTTCTAGTTCGGCGCCGCTGATTCCCTCAACTCCTACGCAAATGATTCCCTCAACTACTTCGCAAATTTTCTAGCCAGTCGCCCACGGCGTCGCACACCGCTTCGTCGGCGCCCTTCAGGTCATGACGTCTGCCGGCCAGGCGTACCACGGTGACCGGGCCGGAAATGGCGTCCAGATGGGCATCGAATTCGTCGGGCGACCCGAACTCGTCGCGGTCGCCGGACACGAAGAGGCACGGCACATCAATGGCGCCGAAGTGCTCGACTCTGAGGTTCTCCGGCTTCTTTGGTGGGTGGAGCGGGTAGCAGATGAGCACCAGACCGGCTGCCGGGAGCCCCTCAGCGACCGCCATCGAACACATCCGTCCCCCCATGCTGCGACCTCCCAGCACGAGGCGGGACGGATCGACTCCTCGAGCAGCGGCCATGTCAGCCACGCCATCGCGTACGGCCTCCACCAACACAGGCGCCCGGTCGGGAAAGTGCTTTCCGGCCTTCCGGTACGGAAAATCCATGCGCTCGACAGGGAGCGGAGCCAGGCGCTCCTCCAGGGCGAGCAGACCCGTCTGGTTGCGGTCACTGCCGGCACCGGGGGTCAGGAACAGTCCGGAGACCGACGGGGAGACCGGCAGGGAGCGAGACACCGGTTGAGGGTAGCCGGGGCTCTGATCCGACCCCGGAGGGCGCCCATCGGTACGCTCAACCCATGGGACATGAGGCGGCCGTGGCGTCGATGACCGGGGGGATGGCGCCCTCGCCGGCTCCGTTTGCTGGCAGCGATCGACTCCATCCCGATGGTCGCCCGAGGGGGGCGTTCCGGGACTCGCTGCGCACCGTGCCCAATGCCCGCAACGCCCTGACCGTGGTCGGCTCCGTGCTCTTCCCGGTGGCCGTGGTGGTCGCCGCCGTGGCTGCCACCCACCCTGCCTCGTGGGTGGCGGCGTTTCTGCTCATGCCCATTGCCCAGAACCGATTGTTCATCCTCCACCACGAGGCCGCCCACCGGGTGCTCTTCTCCGGACGTCGAATCAACGACCTGGTCGGCATCAACCTCATTGGCTGGCTGACCTTCGGCACCGGCGGCCACGGCTATCGGATCGGCCACATCCACCACCATCGAGACGAGTTCGGCCCGAAGGAGCCTGATTTCGGGCTCTACGCCCGGTATCCGATCACCACGGCGTCGATGCGGCGCAAGCACCGTCGGGACCTGACTGGTGTCTCGGCCTTTCGGATCGTGCGGCCCCGGTTCCAACGGCTCGGCGAGACACGTCACCGGCGACTCACCTACTGGTTCTTGGCCGGGCAGGCCCTTGTGCTGGCCGCCTTCTGGGGCGCCGGCCATCCGTGGCTGTACCTACTGCTGTGGGTGCTTCCGTGGGCCACCCTCTACCAGGGCCTGAACCGGATCCGGGCCATTGCTGAACACGGCGGCATGACCCGTTCGGAAGATCGTCGGCGCACCACCCACCACGTGCACCAGTCGTTGGTGGCCCGCCTAGTGATGGTGCCGTTCAGCGTGGGCTACCACCTGGCCCACCACGCCGACATGACGGTGCCGTACCGCAACCTCCCCCGTCTGCACGAGGCACTGGTGGACGACGGCTACTTGGGCGATCTGGAGTGGCCGACCTACCGCTCGCTGTGGAAGGCGCTGCGGTCAGCCGAAACCGTCGCCGCCTGATCTCGGTGGCCCCTACCGGGGCCGCCAACTCACATCTCGACTACGCCGACCACGTCCAGGTTCCGGTAGGAGGTGTCATCGGGAGCGTTCTCAGCGCCCTCCTGGGTGATTTCCTGCTCGTCGTTGACCTTGGCCGACTCCCAGGAATCGAACTCGGCGATCGCCACCGTCACACCCGGCTTGTCACGGTCGCTGCACACGGTGACCCGTCGCACGGTGATCTCGTCACCCGCCGACTCTGCATAGTTCTGGATGTCCGCGAGCGCCTCGGCCGAACCCTGCTCGTACTCCATGATCTGGATGAACCCCATGGGCCCGCCTTCCGTTGTCCCGCCGGGCCGATCCCGACCGGGCGACGAGGATCCCCCACGAGTGGGGTCGATGCAACTTCGACAGGGCCGACACCCGACGGTGCCGAGGGTCAAAGGGTGTCGACGGTGTCGGGGATCAGGTCATCTGGCGGAGCACCCCGGCCAGTTCACCGGCCACGCCGGAGACCTCGGCGGGTTCCGGGTCGCCGGTGCCCAGCAGGTCGACCAGGCCGGTGGTGCGTTCACCCAGTGCGTTCCACAGCTGGCCGTCGATGCCGAACGGTGGTCGATGGCCGACCAGCACCGGGGCCAGGCCGATCAGCCGCTCGATGGCCGACAAGTCGCGGGCGTCTCGCTTCAGTCGATCACAGGCCACGAACACGTCGGTGAGGAGGCCGTTGGCGTCGAGGCCCTCGAGTTCGGGTCGCTCGTCGGACCCGGCCTGGAAGGCGTCCAGTGCCGTCTCCACGGCGTCCTCGTCGGCAGCCCGCACCACCAGGTCACCGTCGGCGTCGAACTCGTGGGGCACGCCGAGGCGCACCAGAAGATCACTGAACGCCGACTGCTCGTCGGCCGCCCACCCGTCGACCTCGTAGGCCACCGTCTCCACGCCCGGCTCGATCGCCGGACCGCCCGCATCCTCGGCCCCCTCTACCGCCCGATCCACGGCGTCCTCGTCGGCGACCCGCACCACGAGCGTGGCGCCCTGCCAAGCGTGGGCGATGCCCGCTGCGGTCAGATCCTGATCCAGGATGCGGCGACTCTCGCCGGCCCACTCATGCAACTCGTAGGCGAGCTGGTCCTCGTCGGACGATCCCACCTCGGCCGCGTCGGCCGGCGGCTCGTCCACCAGGGTTACACCGCACTCGACACAGTCCTCGACCCCGGGGCTGTAGTCGATACCGCACTGGAAGCACCATGCCATGACGGAAGTGTGCCACCCCGGCCGACGACCCCGGCTGCCGGTCTCCCGCTCACCCGATGGCGGGGGTAGGTTCCCGACCCATGACCGAAGACGCTCAGGTGCCCGACCGGAACCTCGCCCTCGACCTCTGCCGGGTCACCGAAGCCGCCGCCCTGGCCGCCTCACGCTGGATGGGCCGCGGCGACAAGGAGGGCGCCGACGGCGCGGCGGTCGACGCCATGCGCCACGTCCTCGACACCGTCACCATGGACGGCATCGTGGTCATCGGTGAGGGCGAGAAGGACGAAGCCCCAATGCTCTACAACGGTGAGCGGATCGGTAACGGCCAGCCGCCGGCCGCCGACATCGCCGTCGACCCCATCGACGGCACCACGCTGACCTCGCTGGGCCGAGCCAACGCCATCGCGGTCATCGCGGTCAGCGACCGGGGCACCATGTTCGACCCCGGGCCATGCGTCTACATGGAGAAAATCGCCGTCGGGCAGCAATGCGCCGACGTCATAGACATCACCGCCTCGCCCGCCGAGAACCTGCGGCGCATCGCCGAGGCCAAGCGCGAGGACGTCCGGGACCTCACCGCGGTGATCCTGGATCGTGACCGCCACAACAACCTGATCGACGAGGTCCGGGCCGCCGGAGCCCGCATCCGCCTCATTCCAGACGGTGACGTGGCCGGTGCCATCTCCACCGCGTGGCCCAACTCGGGTGCCGACGTGCTGTTCGGCATCGGCGGCACCCCGGAGGGCGTGATCTCGGCTGCCGCACTCAAGTGCATGGGCGGCGCCATCCAGGGTCGGCTGTGGCCCCGGAACGAGGACGAGCGCACGGCAGCTGTCGAGGCCGGATACGACCTGGACCGGGTGCTGGGAACCGACGACCTGGTAGCCGGCGACAACTGCTTCTTCTCGGCGACCGGGATCACCGACGGCGATCTGGTCAAGGGCGTCCACTACACGTCAGGAGCGGCCCACACGCAGTCATTGGTGATGCGCTCCAAGTCCGGCACGGTGCGCATGATCGACGCCCACCACGCGCTGGACAAGCTCGAAGAGTTCTCGCCCGTCTACTGAGTCTCGCCCGTCCAAGGCGGACGGGGAACTAGGCGCCGGCCACCCGGAGGCGTAGTTCAGCCCGGTGCAGGGCACCCGCAGCGTCCTCGTCGTCCCGGTCGGCAGTCAACGCCTGCTCGGCCGACGACTTCGCCGCCTCGGCACGGGCCACGTCGATGTCGGCGGCAGACTCCGACACGTCGGACAGGATGCTGACCTTCGTGCCAGCTACCTGGACGAAACCCTGGTGTACGGCAATGGTGTCGCGGTCGCCATCGGAACGGATCACGTCGACCGACCAGACGGCCAACACGCCGATGAATGGAACGTGACCCGGCTGGAAGGCGATGTCGCCACCCTCGAGCGTCCGGGCGATAACCATCTCAGCCTCGCCGCTGTAGGAGATGGCCTCCGGGGAGACCAGCTCAACCTGGAACGTCATGGTCGGCTCAAGCCTCGAGCTCTCGTGCCTTGCGGCGAGCGTCCTCAGCACCACCGACGTTCAGGAAGGCCTGCTCGGGCAGGTCGTCCAACTCGCCGTCGACGAGGGCGGCGAACGAATCCACCGTGTCCTCGACCGGGGTGGTCACGCCGGGCAGTCCGGTGAAGATCTCGGCCACATTCATGGGCTGGGACAGGAAGCGCTGGACCTTGCGGGCTCGGGACACGGTGATCCGGTCCTCCTCGGAGAGCTCGTCCAGGCCAAGGATGGCGATGATGTCCTGCAGCTCCTTGTAGCGCTGCAGGATCTCCTGTACGCGGCGGGCCGTGTCGTAGTGCTTCTGACCGACGACCTCCGGAGTGAGGATGGTCGACGTCGAGGCCAGCGGATCCACGGCCGGGTAGATGCCCAGGGCCGCGATGTCACGGCTCAGCTCGGTGGTGCCGTCGAAGTGGGTGAACGACGTGAACGGCGCCGGGTCGGTGTAGTCATCGGCGGGCACGTACACGGCCTGCATCGAGGTGATCGACCGGCCACGGGTCGTGGTGATCCGCTCTTGCAGGTCGCCCATCTCGTCAGCCAGCGTCGGCTGGTAGCCCACCGCCGACGGCATGCGGCCCAGCAGGGTCGACACCTCCGAACCGGCCTGGACGAACCGGAAGATGTTGTCGACGAACAGCAGCACGTCCTGGCCCTGTTCGTCACGGAAGTACTCGGCCATGGTCAGTGCCGACAGGGCCACGCGAAGGCGGACGCCCGGCGGCTCGTCCATCTGGCCAAACACCAGAGCGGCCTTCTCAAGCACGCCCGATTCCGCCATCTCGAGACGTAGGTCGGTGCCCTCACGGGTCCGCTCGCCCACACCGGCGAACACCGACACGCCACCGTGGTTGGTGGCCACGCGGTTGATCATCTCGGTGATGAGCACCGTCTTACCCACGCCAGCACCCCCGAACAGGCCGATCTTGCCGCCCTGCAGGTACGGGGTGAGGAGGTCGATGACCTTGACGCCGGTCTCGAACATCTGGGCCTTGGGCTCAAGCGAGTCGAACGACGGTGCCGGGCGGTGGATCTCCCAGCGTTCCGCGCCCTGTCCGGCCGTCGGGTCGTCGAGGCCCTGGCCGGTCACGCTGAACACGTGGCCAAGCGTGCTGTCACCGACGGGCACGCTGATGCCGGCGCCGGTGTTGCGAACCACGGTGCCGCGGGTTAGGCCGTCAGTCGGCTTCATGGCAATGGCCCGCACCCGGCTATCGCCGATCTGCTGGGCCACCTCGGCCACGATCGTGAGTTCTGTACCGTCTATCTCGACGTCGAACTCCAGTGCCGTGTTGATCTGCGGTAGCTCCCCGGTGGGGAACTCGGCGTCGATCACCGGTCCGGCGATGCCGACGATGTGTCCGTCGGTGAGCGCGGTGTCAGTCATGTGTTGCTCCTGGCTCTTCGTTCTCGTACTTGTGTGCTCAGGCCTCGACGCCGGCGGCGACGGGCTTGTCGGTGGTCTCGTCATCTGATCCGAGTGCCTCGGCACCACTGACGATCTCCATGATCTCGGTGGTGATCGAATCCTGGCGGGCCCGGTTCATCTCTCGGGAAAGCTTGACAATCAGTTCTTCGGCATTGTCGGTGGCCGCCTTCATGGCCCGCTGGCGGTTGGCGTGCTCCGAAGCGGCCGACTCGAGCAGGGCGCCGAACAGGCGGGCCTCGACGTAACGGGGCAGCAGGGCGGCCAGCACGGCCTCCGGCGAAGGTTCGAACTCGAAGGAACCGGTGACCCCGGCTTCACCGCCACCCACGGCGGCAATGGTCTCGGTGCTCTCCAGCGGCAGGAAGCGGCGGGTGGCCACCTTCTGGCTGCCGATGCTGATGAACTCGGTGTAGACCAGTTCGACGCGGTCGACCCGACCGTCGGTGAACATCGACGCCACTGTCTCGGCCACCCGGCGGGCGTCCTCGTAGGTGGGGTTGTCGCTGATCCCATCGGTGTAGGAGTCGACAGTGAAGTCTCGGAAGGCGAAGTAGTCGCGGGCTTTCTTGCCGATCACGATCAGCGCGTAGTCCGCGCCTTCGGACCGGGCGTTCTGCACCTGGCGCTCGGCGGCCCGGATGACCGCCGTGTTGTACGGACCGGCCAGGCCACGATCCGACGAGATGACGACCACGCCGACCCGTTCGACCTTTTCGGCCTGGCGCAGCAGCGGATGGTCGACCTCGGCGCCACCGGCAGCCAGGTTCTCGATCACCGCGGTGATCTGTTCCGCGTACGGCTTGGCCGCCCGGGCCCGCTGCTGAGCCTTGACGACGCGCGTCGCCGCGATGAGCTCCATGGCCCGGGTGATCTTCTTGGTGTTCTGGACGCTGCCGATCCGGCGTCGCAGGACCCGTTCCTTACCGCCAGCCATCACGGGCTCCAATCACGGTCGGGACGTGTGTCCAGACAGTGGGACGAAACGCCGGGATGCCCTGCGGGCCGGTCGCGAGGTTCACTCGGTCTCCGAGATGTCCTCTTCGGGGAGCGTGGTATCGGCGTCGACGAGGGTCGAGGCGGTGTCGGTCGACTCCGCATCGGGTGTCGAACCGCCGGCCACCGAGCCCTCGAACTGCTCGGCGAATGCGGCGATGGACGCATCGAAGGCGTCTTCGTCAGCGATCTTTCCCGATTCGCTGATGCCGGCCAGCACGTCTGCGTGACGGGTCCGGAACCAGTCCAGGAGTTCGCCCTCGAAGCGGCCGACATCGGAGACGTCGACTCCGTCGAGGTGACCCCGGGTACCGGCCCAGATCGACACGACCTGCTCCTCGACGAGCAGCGGCGAGTTGAGGCCCTGCTTGAGAAGTTCGGTGAGGCGGTAGCCCCGGTCCAGCTGGGCCTGTGATACGGCATCCAGGTCCGAACCGAAGGCCGCGAAGGCCTCCAACTCACGGAACTGCTGCAGATCGGACTTGAGCGTGCCCACGGCGTTCTTCATGGCCTTGACCTGGGCGGCCGAGCCGACGCGTGACACCGAGATGCCGACGTCCACGGCGGGACGCACACCTGACTTGAATAGGTCGTCCTGGAGGAAGATCTGGCCGTCGGTGATCGAGATCACGTTGGTCGGAATGAACGCAGAGACGTCACCAGCCTTGGTCTCGATGACCGGCAGAGCCGTCATCGAACCGGCTCCCAGCTCATCGCTGAGCTTGGCGGCCCGCTCCAGCAGACGGCTGTGCAGGTAGAAGACGTCACCCGGGTAGGCCTCGCGGCCCGGCGGGCGGCGCAGCAACAGCGACATCTGTCGATAGGCCTCGGCCTGCTTGGAGAGATCGTCGTAGACGGCCAGGGCGTGCTGGCCGTTGTCCATCCAGTGCTGGCCAATGGCGCAGCCGGCGTAGGGGGCGAGGTACTTGAACGGTGCCGGGTCTGACGCAGGGGCGACCACCACGACGGTGTACTCCATGGCCCCGTGGGCCTCGAGCACGGCCACGTTCTGAGCCACGGTGGACGCCTTCTGGCCAATGGCCACGTAGACGCACTTCATGCCCTGACCGGCCTGGTTGATGATCGTGTCCATGGCGATCGTCGTCTTGCCGGTCTTACGGTCGCCGATGATCAGCTCGCGCTGGCCACGGCCGATCGGTATGAGCGAGTCAATGGCCTTGATGCCGGTCTGCATCGGCTCGTGAACGGGCTTGCGACCCATGATGCCCGGCGCCTGGATCTCCATGCGTCGCTGTTGGGTGTTGGTCAACGGGCCCTTGCCGTCGATCGGCTCGCCGAGGGCGTTGACGACGCGTCCCAGGAGGCCGTCGCCAACGGGCAGCGACAGGATGTCGCCGGTGGCCCGCACCGTCTGGCCCTCCTCGATGTCGTCGACCTCGCCGAGGACCACCGCACCGATGGATGCCTCGTCGAGGTTCAGGGCGAGACCGAACGTGCCGCTCTCGAATTGGAGCAGCTCGTTGACCGCCGCGTCGGGCAGACCCGACACGCGGGCGATGCCGTCGCCGACCTCGAGGACCCGACCGACCTGGCTCTGTTCAAGGCTGGGGGTGAACCCGTCGAGGTTCTTGCGGATCGCTTCGGCGATGTCCGCCGTGTTGATCGTGAGTTCGGACATGGTGTGTCTCTCTCGTCTCTGGCTCGTATGCCGCTGGCCGGGGCCTAGCGGAAGCTCTCGCGAAGCTGGTTCAGGCGGCGTCGGACGCTGCCGTCGATGATGTCGTCGCCGATCTCGGTGACTACGCCGCCGAGGACCGTCGGGTCGATGACGACCTTGATCTCGACGGCCTTGCCGGTACGGGTATTGATGGCGGCGGCCAGGCGGTCCCGCTGGTCGGCGGTCAGATCGACCGCCGATCGCACGGTGGCCACGGCCTTGTTGCGTGAAGCGGCGCTGCGTTCGACCAGTGCATCCACGATGGCGGGAAGTTCGGCAGTTCGACCGGCACCGACCACCATAGAGATGAGGGCCGTCGTGGTGGCCGAGGCCTTCCCACCCAGCAGGTCTTCGACGACCTGTTGGCGACGGGACACCGGCACGCTCTGGTCAGCCAGGGTCGAGCTCAGCTCACCGTCAGACCGGAGGGCCTGGGCGAAACGGAACAACTCGTCCTCCACCGTGGCGAGGTCGCCCTCTGCCGCGGCGACGGCGAACAATGCGTCGGCGTAGCCGGACACCGTCGGGTCAGCCATTGCTGCCGGCCACCTCGTCGATGTAGGCGTCGATCAGACGGCCCTGCACCTCGGCGTCGAGGCTGGACTGGACCACACGCTCGGCGGCACCGAGGGCGATCCCGGCCACCTCGGCCCGGAGGTCGGCAATGGCCTGGGCCCGCGACGACTCGATGTCAGCGGCTGCCCGGGTCCGAAGGTCGGCGAGCTCCGCCTCGTGGCGGGCCATCAGGTCGGCCTTGACCTGGTCAGCTGCTCCTCGGGCCTCGTCAATGAGGCGCGAAGCCTCGGACTTGGAATCGGCCAGACGTGCCTCGTAGTCGGCCTGGACGGACTGGGCGTCGGTCCTGGCCTGCTCGGCGGCGTCGAGGTCACTCCGGATCTTCTCGGCCCGGGCGTCCATCGCGCCCTTCACGGCCGGGAAGCCCTTCTTGACCATGAGCACGAACAGGATCAGGAAGGCGGAACCGCCCCAGATGACCTCGTTTAGCTCCGGCAGGATCGGGCTGGGTGCTTCGAAGCACTTCTCCAACTCGTCCTGGACGTGGTGGTCCTCGAGGGTCTCATGTAGATCCCCGTGGTTCGCCTCGACCGCCTCGTCGAGATGGTGGGCCATACAGGCACCCACGCTCTCACCCGATGCCGAGGCCGGGCCGGCGAAGGCCACGAGCCCCAGAAGGGCGAACAGCGGGGCCACCAGCAGGCGGGTCCGTCGGTTGTTCATGGGTGTCGTCTCTCTGTTCGAAGGGTCTCGCTGATGTGTGATGCCGGAATTGGCGATCAGGGCATCAGGAGGATGAAGACGACGAAACCGATCAGGGCGAGCGCCTCTGTGAAGGCGATGCCGAGGAACATCGTGGTCCGGACCATGCCGGCCGACTCGGGTTGGCGGGCCATCGAAGAGATGGCATTACCGACCACGGTGCCGATACCGACACCCGGGCCAATGGCCGCCAGGCCGTAACCGAGACCTGCACCGATGGCCTTGAGGCCCTCGAGCATCTCACCAGCTGCCGTCTGCGCCAGAACGTTCAGCACTTGGATTCTCCTGTTTTCTCATGCACCCAGCCGGTGTTTCCGGTCCGGAGACTTGTGTTGTTAATAGGGATTTTCGTGCCCACCGGGTGGTGGACGGCGATCAGTTGTACCCGAACCGGATCCGACTCAGTGTGCGGGATGGAGGGAGCCGCCGATGTACACGGCGGTCAGGATCGTGAAGATGAAGGCCTGCAGGACCGACACCAGGATCTCGAAGCCGGTCATCATGATCAGCATGGCGAAGGGGGCCACGGCGCCGACGTAGGTGGACGACCAGAGGGTATGGGTCAGCACGGCGAAGGTGACCAGCAGGAGGTGGCCGGCGACCATGTTGGCCCAGAGCCGGATGGCGAGCGAGAAGGGCCGCACGATGAAGGTCGACACCAGCTCGATGGGCGTCACGATCAGGTAGAGGGCCACGGGCACGCCCGGGGGGAAGAGCGAGTTCTTCAGGTAGCCGCCGAGGCCCTGGGAGCGGATGCCCACGACGTTGTAGATGACCCACACGACGAGCGCCAGTGTGATGGGGATGGCCATCCGGCTGTTGGCCGGGAACTGAATGCCCGGGATCACCTCGAAGATGTTCGAGAAGAGGATGAAGAAGAACATCGTGGTCAGGAAGGGCATGAACTTCTTGCCCTCCTCGCCGATGGTCTCCATGACCACCGACTCCTCGATGAAGGTCACGCCGGACTCGGCGACGTGCTGGATGCCGGCCGGAACCAGCGAACCAGTCTTGCGGCCGGCCAGCAGGAAGATGGCCGCGGTGATCACCACGGCTGCCAGATAGATCAACACCGTCTTGTTGATGGCGTAGGCGGTCCCACTGAAGAAGATGTCGGGCCACTCGAAGAGGTGACTGACCGGTGGGAAGTCGAGTGCGAGCACGTTCACGTGGAGCGCTTCTCCTGTGGGGATCTACTTGGTGGGCTTCAGGCCGGGAGCGGCGAGCGTCATGGCGACGTGCCGGGATTCCCATGCCAGAAGGCCGAGGTGGGTGACGAGCAGGGTGATGGCGAACGGCACTGTGGCCAGCAGGCCGACGGCCTTGACAACCAGCACGACGGCAGTCATCAGGGCAAGACGGGCCACATAGCCACCGAGGACGGCGCCGTACAGAGCGTTGATGGAGATCTGTGCGGCCCGGGTGATGATCGCTGCACCCAGACGGAAGTTGACGGCCACCAGCACGAGGGCCAGTGCCGACGACAGAAGGCCGTCGAGGCCCCAGCCGAGCAAGCCGACCAGCAGGAAGGCCGGAGCGACCCAGATCGCCCGTCGGGTCAGGTCACGGGCGATAGCCGTCTCGGTGGCAGGATCCAAGGATTCGAGCTCGTTCACTGGGGCAGCGTCGTTCACAGCAGCGGACCCTCGGCCTGCCAGGCGGCCCGGCGCTCGGCGCGGGCCAACTCCAGGTTCTCGCCGTAGCTGTGGGCCAGTCGGTAGGAGGCGTAGGCCAGTGTCACGACAGTAAAGACAATGGTGAATATAGGGGTGGTGCCGAGGCGACCGTCCAGCAGCCAACCCAGGAAACCAAAGATGGCCGGCGTGACCGCTAGTTCAAAGGCCGCGGCGAACGCGTCGCCGAATCCCTGTCGCATCTCGCGCGTCTCGTCGTTGGCCATCGGGGGAATCCTCCGCCGGCGGGTCCCATCGAACCCCCGGGCGTACCGATCCTGGTACGGGTCGTCGTGCAGATCGGTCCAACGACGACAGTCGCCGGACGCGCTTGTGAATCTAATCACCAAGTCCCCCGCGGACAACCCGTTACCGCGCGCCCAATCCGTCACACCTGTTCCTCCGGTACGGGTTCTCCAGAGAAGGGTTCCTCAGAGAGGGGCTCGGTCGATGACCGAAACCGGGGATGCAGCACGGTGAACAGGAGGAGGCCAATGGCTCCGATGCCCATGGGGACAATGGCGTCGCCGTTGCCCGAGTAGGTGGGCCACAACACAAATCCCGACAGCAGGGCACTCCAACCCCAGAGAATCACCACGGCACGCCGGTGGCCGTGACCCAGCCTCAGTAGGCGGTGGTGAAGGTGGTCCTTGTCAGCCGCCGTTACCCGCACGCCTGGTGTGGCGGCCCGACGCACCACGGCGAAGGCCAGGTCGAACAAAGGAACCCCAAGAATTACCACCGGTATGAACACCGGAGCGAAGAAGAAGAAGGACTGGCCGCTGAACGCCGCCTCGGTCCGACCACCCACCGACACCGTCGACGCGGCCATGAGAAGACCCAAAAGCATCGCCCCACCATCGCCCATGAAAATCCGCGCCGGATGCACGTTATGGGGCAGAAACCCCACACAGATCCCCACCACAATGACCGCCAGCACCGACCCCGGGTTGCCCTCAAACAGGAGGCCCTCGTCGCCCAGGCGCAGTGCGTAAAGGAAGAAGGTCGCAGCGGCGATGCCCACAATCCCTGCCGCCAGCCCATCCAGGCCGTCGATGAGGTTCAAGGCGTTGACCAAGAGCACCACCCACACCACAGTCAGCAGCGCCGAAAGGTCCGGAGACAGTAGGACCACGTCCAGAAACGGGATGCGCAGGACGACTAGAGACACACCGGTCAGCGACAGGACGCTGCCGGCCAGCACCATGCCAGCCACCTTGGCCGGGGGCGAGACGGGTCGAATGTCATCGATCACCCCCACCACGCAGATCACCACGGCGGCCGAAACCACACCCAGCATCTCCGTCGGGGCGGCGAACACCTCGGAGAAGTCGCCGACCATCCACGCCGTCAGGACGCCGGCCAGCAACCCACCCAGCATCGACGGTCCGCCGAGAGACGGTGTAGGAGCCGTGTGGACGCTCCGCTCGTCGGGCGCCACCACCAGCCCGGAACCGACGGCGAACCGACGGACGACCGGCGTGGCCGCGGCAGTGGCCAGGGCGGCCACCGCGCCGACAATCAGGTGGGGAACGATCCCGGGCACGGGGTCAGGATCCCTCTCCGACGGCCTGTCCGGCTGGCCGACTGATGTAACGACCCATTGGCACGACCTGGTCCCGGTGAGGTCCCGACCAGCTCAGACGTAGACGGGGAAGCGTGCGCAGAGGGCGTTGACATCGGCCCGCACCGCAGCGATCTCCGCCTCGTCGTCCCGGCCCCGAAGGGCCCGCACCATGAGGTTCGCAATCTCGGCCATCTCGGCCTCCACCATCCCCTGGGTGGTGGTCGACGGGGTGCCGATCCGCACGCCACTGGTCACGAACGGTGAACGCGGGTCATCGGGCACGGTGTTCTTGTTCAGGACGATGCCCGCCCGGTCCAGCGTGTTCTGGGCCACCGCTCCAGTCACCTCGGCATCGAAGGTCCGTAGGTCAACGACCATCAGGTGGTTGTCGGTCCCGCCGGTGACCAGACGAAAACCGTGACCGACCAGGGCGGCGGCCAGCGACGACGCATTGGCCACGATCTGGCGGGCGTAGCCCGCGAACGATGGGTCAGCCGCTTCACGGAACGCCACAGCCTTGGCCGCTATGTGGTGTTCCAACGGACCACCCTGAGAGCCGGGGAAGACCGACTTATCGATGGCCGCCGCGTACTCCTCACGGCTCAGGATGCACCCGCCACGCGGACCACGAAGGGTTTTGTGGGTGGTGAAGGTGACGATGTCGCAGTACGGCACCGGGTTGGGATGCACGCCGCCAGCGATGAGGCCGGCGATGTGAGCGGCGTCGAACATCAGCAGTGCGCCGACCTCGTCGGCGATCTCGCGCAGGGGGGCCGGCTCGATGATCCGGGGGTAGGCCGTCGCTCCGGCCACAATCATCTTGGGGCGGGCCGCCCGGGCCTGGTCTCGCAGTTGATCCATGTCAATGCGCTCGTCGCTGCCCGTCAGCCCGTAAGACACAAAGTCGTAGAGCTTCCCGCTGGCATTGACCGGCGACCCGTGGGTGAGGTGGCCACCGTGGTCGAGGCTGAGGCCCAGGACAGTGTCACCCGGGTCGAGGAGGGCCTGGTACACCGACATGTTGGCGTTGGCGCCCGAGTGGGGCTGGACGTTCGCGTGGTCAGCGCCGAACAGGGCCTTGACCCGTTCACGAGCCAGGTCCTCTACCTCGTCCACGTGGACGTTCCCGCCGTAATACCGCTTGCCGGGATAGCCCTCGGCGTACTTGTTGGTCAGGACAGACCCACTGGCCTCCAGCACGGCCGGAGACGCGAAGTTCTCCGAGGCGATCAACTGCAACGTGGTGTTCTGCCGCTCAACCTCCTGGTCGATGTAGCCGAAGAGTTCGTCATCGCGAGAAACAGGCCAGGCCATGGGGAACACCTTTAAGTCGGCGCGAGGTTGGGTCTCGCAGAATGGGACGTGTCCACCGGTTGGCCACGATTTCAACCGTCGCGGATCCGGTGGCCGAAGCGTACCGGTGGAGAGGGAACCCTGCCGTCACGTATCAGGGGTGAGATGCCGCAGGTGAGATGCCTGGCCCTGGCCACCGGTCATCCACTGGTAAGAGCGGCGGCCAACGCGTCGACCGCCGCATCTGATGCCACGTCGGCCCGGCGGGCCACCACGAGATGGCGGACCCCGACCGGTCGCCGGCGTACCCGGGCCAACGGTTCGACTCCCGCCTCTGCCTGAGCGGCCGGCAACACGGCCCAGCCCATGCCCAGCCGGACCATCTCGCGGAGTACCTCCGGTTGGTTCGACTCGGCGACTACTGCGAACGGTGCCCCGAGGGCAGCCAACCCTGCGGCGATCACCTCGCGGGTATGTGAACCCCGGGGATAGGTCACCCAGGGGCCCCACTCCTCAGGTGGTCTTCCGTGGGCCCCGTCCGGGGCGTAGGCGTAAAGCGATTCGTCGAGGCAGGGCGACATCGCTACCCCGGCGATCGGTCCGGTCGGCTCCACGCACACCACCAGGTCCAGGTCGCCGACCAGGAGGGCGTCGAACAGCGCACCGGATGGGGCGACGGTTAGCCGCAGGTCCAGACCCGGGACGGCCCGACGGTGCCGGCGGATGGCCTCGGCTCGGTAGTGAACGGCCACCGCGTCGATGGTGCCCAACCGGACAACGCCGGCCGCCCCGGTCCGCCGTGTCTCCGCCCATCGGGCCAGGTCGCGGGTCTCGGCCACCACACGGCGTGCGTGGGCCAGCACCTCGGTGGCCTGGGGTCGGAGCCGGGTGTGGCGGCCGTGGCGTTCGAACAGGGGGACACCGACCCGTCGCTCCAACTCGGCCAGTCCCTGGGTGAGTGCCGAGGGGGTGACGCTGAGGGCAGCAGCAGCCGCGGCGCGGGTGGGAGATGCGGCGGCAGCCACCAGGTACTCCAGCTGCTGCACGGTGAGATTGGGGAGGATTGGATCGTCCACAGATGCGGGTTCCTGTTGGAGACTTCAGTCTTTCTGAATGATACTGCACAACCATTTCTACTTCCTTATGCTTCTCTCCATGAGCAACCCTCTTGACATCGCACCCGCCACTGGCCGCCTCGGGGTCCTGACCCCCGGAATGGGCGCCGTGGCCTCCACCTTCATCGCCGGCGTCATCGCCGCCCGCCAGGGCCTCACCGCACCCATCGGGTCGGTCAGCCAGATGGCCCATATCCGACTGGGCAACCGCGACGCCGATCGCAATCCCCTCATCCGGGAGTTCGTGCCACTGGCTGAGCTCGACGACCTGGTGTTCGGCGGCTGGGATCCCATCTCGCCCAATGTGCTCGAAGCCGCCCGCACCTGTGGCGTGCTGGAGGACAAGGACCTCGCACCCGTCTCAGCTGAGCTGGAGGGCATCGTCACCATGGACGCCGTGTTCGACCAGCGCTGGGTCAAGAAGCTCGAAGGCACCCGCGTCAAAGCCGAGTCCAACAAGTGGGACCAGGCCCAGGCCCTCATCGCCGACATCGAGCGGTTCCGGATCGAGAACGAGTGCGACCGCCTGGTCATGGTCTGGTGTGGTTCGACCGAGGCCTACCAGGAGGCCAGCGCGGTCCACGACAACGTCGAGGCCTTCGAGGCCGGCCTGCGTGACGGTGACGAGAACATCTCCCCCAGCCAGATCTACGTGTACGCGGCGCTCATGAGCGACGTACCGTTTGCCAACGGTGCCCCCAACCTGAGCGTTGACCTGCCCTGCATGATCGAGCTGGCCGCCCGCCGTGGCGTGCCGATCGCCGGCAAGGACTTCAAGACCGGCCAGACGCTCATGAAGACACTGCTGGCCCCCGGTTTCAAGGCCCGCATGCTCGGCCTGCGTGGCTGGTACTCCACCAACATCCTGGGCAACCGGGACGGCGAGGTCCTCGACGACCCGGAGAACTTCAAGACCAAGGAAGTGTCGAAGCTGGGCGTGCTGGACACCATCCTCCAGCCCGAGTCCTACCCCGACCTCTACGGCAACATCGACCACGTCGTGCGGATCAACTACTACCCGCCGCGTGGCGACAACAAGGAAGGCTGGGACGCCATCGACATCTTCGGATGGATGGGGTACCCGATGCAGATCAAGGTCGACTTCCTCTGTCGCGACTCGATCTTGGCCGCACCAATCGTGCTGGACCTGGCGCTCTTTTTGGACCTTGCCCACCGGGCCGGCCAGTCGGGCGTCCAGGAGTGGCTGTCCTTCTACCTGAAGGCCCCGCAGGCCGCCACCGAGGCCGGCCCCGAGCATGACCTGTTCATCCAGCAGACCAAGCTGAAGAACACCCTGCGAGAGTGGATGGGCGAAGAGCCCGTCACCCACTCCGAGGTCGGCTGATCACGGCCGGCGATCAGGCCGACGCGGGCTCCCGGCGCCACAGTTCCGGGTAAAGGTCGGAGGTGATGCGGTCGCCGTGGCCCAGCCCGGCGGCCTCCATCACCTCGCGGTGGTCGGGGTCCATGCCCTCCGGGCGAAACGCCACCCGTACGTCGTCGCCCAGCCACTGGGTGTTGAACACCTTCAGCTCACGGTCGGGCGCCAGGTTTCCTGAACCACCGTGGATCATCCGGGCGTTGAACACCGTCACGTCGCCCGGTTCCATGTCCCAGCCCAGGATCTCGTAGGCGTCGCGGTCCCCCTCGATGTCGGGAAAAGGGACCCGGCCGTCATCGGCGACCCCGTACCGGACCTGGTCGCGGTCGTCGCCGGTCAGGACCCCGAAGTTCTCCTGTCGGTACCGCTGGTCCCAGCGATGCGAGCCCCGGACGAACTCCAACGCGCTCTCCCGGGCCACCGGTACCAGCGGCATCCACGCCGAACAGGTGTCGAACCCCTCGACCGACCAGTACGGCTCGTCCTGGTGGAACGGCGTCCGGAACCGGACCCCGGCGGTTCGCACGAACACCGCGTCGAAGAAGAAGTTGACCGCGGAGGCACCCAGCAGCCGACCGGCGATCTCCGCCATTGGTGAATGCTCGGCAAAGTCCCGGTACTCCGGCACGTGCAGCCAGCACTGGTTGTCGTAGGTGGTCGTACCGCCCCGGTCGTCGGCGTCCCAGATGCGGCGTCGCTCAGACGGCCCGGCCAACGCCCGGTCCATGCCCCGTCGAAGCGGTTCGATCCAGTCGGGTCCGAAGGCCCCCCGAAGGCAAACCACGCCGTCATCGGCGAACGCCTGGACCTGCTCGTCGGTGACCGGACCCTGCCCCATCAGATGCGGGACTGGTGGCCTGCCCAGTACTCGTCCTTGAGGAGGCGCTTGTAGAGCTTCCCGGTGGGGTGACGGGGCAGTTCGTCACGGAAGTCCACGCTGCGCGGGCACTTCACGTCGGCCAGCTGCGACCGGCAGAAGGCCACCAGCTCGGCGGCCAGCTCCGGTCCGGCGGCGGCCGGGTCAACCGGCTGGACGACCGCCTTGACTTCCTCGCCAAAGTCCTCGTTGGGCACACCGATGACGGCCACGTCAAACACTGCGGGGTGCATGGTCAGGATGTTCTCGGCCTCCTGCGGGTAGATGTTCACCCCCCCGGAGATGATCATGTACGCCTTGCGATCAGTCAGGAAGAGGTAGCCGTCCTCGTCAAGTCGACCTACGTCGCCCAGCGTGCTGGTGTCGGGCCGCAGTTTGGCGTCGGCGGTCTTCTCCGGGTCGTTGTGGTACTCGAAGTCCGAGTTGCCCCGGAAGTAGACGCCACCCTCCTGGCCGGTCGGCACCTCGTTGCCGTCGTCGTCGAGGATCAGCACCTCGCCCAACAGGGCCTTACCAACCGTGCCCGGATGGGCCAGCCAGTCCACCGAGTTGGTGTACGTCAGGCCGTTGCCCTCGGTGCCCGCGTAGTACTCGTGAAGCACCGGACCCCACCACTCGATCATCCGGTGCTTCACGTCGACCGGACAGGGCGCCGCGGCGTGGATCGCCGAACCGAGCGTCGACAAGTCGTAGGCGGCCCGTACCTCGTCAGGCAGCTTCAGCATCCGGACGAACATGGTCGGCACCCACTGGCTCCACGTGGCGCCATGGTTCTGAATGGCCGCCAGTGCCCCCTCGGCGTCGAATCGCTCCATGACCACCACCGTGCACCCCAGTCGGTGGGCGCCCAGGCAGAAGCGGAGCGGAGCGGCGTGGTACAGCGGTGCCGGCGACAGATACACCGACCCGGGCGTGGCCCCGAACAGGGCCTCGGCCATCGCCGCGATCGAATCGGCCTGGCCCAGTGGCGCCCCTGACAACGGCGACTTCACGCCCTTAGGACGACCGGTGGTACCCGAGGAGTAGAGCATGTCCTGGCCCTCGGTGCGGTCAGGCAGGGGGTCAGCCGACTGGGTGGCCACCGCGTCCTCGAAGCAGGCGTGGTCCTCAATCGGTCCGCCAATGGAGAAGCGCGCCTCGACGTTCGGGGTGGCCGCGGCGATCTCGGCCACGTCGTCAGCCTTGTACGGCGATGTCACGAAGGCTCGGGCTCCGCAGTCGTCGACGATGTAGGCGATCTCGTCGGCCGTCAGGCGTGACGAAATGGCCGTGTAGTAGCAGCCGGCATAGTGGGCGCCCCAGGCCAGGGCTAGGAACTCGATGCGATTCTCGAGGCAGAACGCCACATGATCACCGGGCCCAATGCCTAGGCCGTGCAGGACCCGGGAGATGCGGTTGGCCTCGGCATCTAGTTCGGCGAACGTCACGGTCTCACCGGTTTCCGCCATAACGACGGCCGGACGATCGGGGGATTCGACAGCCCAGCGACCGGGATAATGGAGGTTCAGGTCAGCGTCGTCGCTCATGGCTGCGGAACCTATCGGTCGGGCTCCTTTCGACGAGAAGTGGGCATCAGGAACCGGGCCTCCAGCCACGGATCGGGACCAGATCTGAGCTAGGTCTGGTGGCTGTCACAGCGGTCCCATATCTTTCCTTCACGATGACGACAAAGATCCTGCGGACGAGGTATGGGCAGCCCGCGACGGCGGTACTGGCCGGCGTGATCCGCGACGCGAAGGGTGGAGATCCCCTCACCCCAGTGACCGTGATCGTGTCCGACCATTCCCTTGGAGTGACGCTGCGCCGACGACTGGCGGCCACCAGTGTCATGGCCAACACGACGGGTGGCACGACGGGCCTCGCCGCCGTCGACTTCGTCACCCTGCTTGACCTCGCCCGTGGCATCTCGGCCGGTTCACCCCATATTGCTGCCCGGCGTGCCGTCAGTGACGCTGTGGTGTTGGCCGCCACCCGGCGGCTGCTGGCCGAACGTCCCAGTGTCTTCAGTCCGGTGGCCGACCACCCCTCGGTGGAACGCACCGTCATGGCCGCCCACCGCAACCTCCGCGAAGTCCACCCCGAAGCTCTCGACCGTCTGTCAGACATCGGTGGTGCGTTGTCTGACCTCGTCGTCCTACACCGGGCACTCGTCGAGCGGCTCGAACCGACCTTCCACGATGAGCACGAACGGGCCGTCGTCGCCGCCGCCCGGATCGCCGACGGATCGGTCGACCTCCCACCGGTCGTCCTCCACCTACCCGGCACGCTCGTCGCCTCGGAACGCCGGCTCGTAGGTGCGTTGGCCACCACAGGCCACCTCACCGCCATCGTCGGTGACGCCGACGGCCCGGACGGATCGGTTTCGGTCGACCCCCACCTTGCTGCCCTGACCGAGATCCTCGACGTCGACGCGCCCGAGGCGGGGCCTGCCGGATCGCGGGTCGCGTGCCTCGTGGCATCCACCCCAGAACAGGACGAGTCCGTTCGCTACGCCATCCGACGGATCATCGAGGCGGCACGAGCCGGTACGTCGCTGGACCGTATGGTCCTCGTCCACCCGTCGACCACCGACGACGCCCGACTGGTCCAGGAGCGGCTCACCGCTGCAGGCATCGAATTCCACGCTAACGGCGTCCACCGACTCGACGAGACGATCGCCGGACGCTTCCTGATCGGACTCCTCGATCTTCCCGATCGGGGGATCCGCCGAAGCGACCTCGACGCCCTGATGGCCGACGTGCCCCTCTGGGACCCCGACCACGACCTGGTACCGGCACGCGCCTGGGGTCGGCTGGCCGCTCAGGCCGGCGTGGTCAGCGGAATTGGTGAGTGGACCGATCGCCTCGCCCACCTGGCCGCCGAACTCGATGCCGAAACCGTGGCCGAAGTCGACGACGAGGGCCGAACCTGGCTGACCGACCGCCTGTCGGCCGAGGCCGCACGAGCCCGACAACTGGCCGCCTTCGTGGAGCGACTCTGCGCATCCCTCCACGGCCTCACCGAAGACGACTCCTGGGCTGGCCGGTGCCGATCCGTCCGCGACCTGCTTCGCCAGTACCTCGGCGGGACCACCGCCCATGAGTCCTGGTCGGCCGACGAACTCCTCGCCCTGGACGAGGTGGGCGCGATCCTCGATGCCCTGTCCGAGCTGGACAACATCGAACCCCATCCGCCCTATCGGAGCTTTCGGGGTGCTCTGGCCGCCGAACTTGGGCGCCCCCTCGGACGAGCTGGCCGCACCGGGATCGGCGTGCAGGTCACCGGCATTGACCGGGCCGTCGGCCTCGATGCCGACCTGGTGATCGTGGTCGGTCTCGCAGAGGGCTCCATGCCGACCCGTCCTCCCGCCGACCCGTTGCTGTCCGACGACCATCGCACCGCCGCCCGCACCGGCCTGCCCACCCGCCACGAGCACGCCGCCCGCCAACACCACGCCTTCCTCGCTGCCCTCACCGGTGCCGCCGAACGCATCGTCCTCGTTCAGCCTCGCGGCGACCTCCGTCGCTCCGGTGACCGGCCGATGTCACGTCTCCTGCTGGCCGAGTTCGAGGAATTGGCCGGCCACCGACCCGAATCCGACGACCTCGACCTGTTCATCGCACCCTGGTTCGACCACGTGGCGTCGTTCACCGACGCCCTCGACCGTGACGATCCCGCCACCGTTCAGGAATACGACCTGGCCACCGCCGTTCGTGGCGGCCGTCCAGCAGTCGACAGGCTCCGTGGTGACGATGCCGTGGTCGACCGGGGAATCGAGCTCCTCGGCCGGCGGGCCGACAAGGACTTCACCCGGTTCGACGGGAACCTGTCCGGCGTCACCCTCCCTATCCTCGACGGCGAACTGTCAGCCACCCGCCTCGAGAAGTGGGTGGACTGCCCGTTCGCCTTCTTCGCCGAATACGTCCTCGGTGTCCGGCCGCTTGAAGAGCCATCGGAGCGGACCGGCCTCTCCCCGCTGATCCGTGGCTCGATCGTTCACCGGGTCCTCGACCGGCTGGTGACCGACGGCCTCGCCGACGGGTCCCTCCCCGGACACGGCGATCCGTGGACCGCCGCCCAACGAGCCCATGGTGCCGCGCTCCTGACCGAGGAATGTGACCACGCCGAGGCGCGGGGTGAAGCCGCCCACCCCCGGTTCTGGCCCACCATCCGTGACCGGCTGGCCGCCGACCTAGACGACTTCCTCGTCCTGGACTCGGCCTTTCGAGCCAGGTTCGACAGTCGCCCCGTAGCCGCCGAACAACGTTTCGGAGGTCCGGATGCCCTCATCGTCACCCTCGCCGACGGCCGCACCCTGCGTTTCCGAGGTTCGATCGACCGCGTGGACCTGACCGCCGACAACCACCTCGTCGTGGTCGATGCCAAAACCGGACGGCCGGACCGGTACAAGGACATCCCCGTCGACTACTTCCCCGGAGGATCGTTCCTACAGCTCCCCATCTACGCGCTAGCCGCCGCCACCGAAGGCCGCACCACGAGGCACGCCACCTACGCCTTCCTCGGCGAGGTGGCCGACGATTCCCGTCATCTGGGATACGAGGTCGACGACGAGGTGGTCGCCGCCTTCCAACGGGTGCTCTCCTCCATCGTCCGGGGCATCGAGGGCGGCGCCTTCCCGCACCACCCACCAGAGAGCGACCGGCCGGAAGCCCACCGGTGTCTTCACTGCTCCCCCGACGGTCTCGATGCTCGACGCGTCCGCTCCGCCCGGGCCCGCAAGGCCAACCATCCGGTGCTGGCCCTCCACGAGGATCACATCACCACCAACTTTCTCGATGCCTGGACGGCGACCCCTGAAGACGCACACGAAACCGAACATGTAGACCAAGGCGAGGAGGTCGACCGATGACCGGCTCAACGCCCGGCGACCAGGCCGATCGCGACCGGATCGACCACTCGCTTGATGAGAACCTTTTCGTGGAGGCGGGAGCCGGGACGGGCAAGACAACAGCACTAGTCGGGCGGATGATCGCCCTCGTGGTCGACGAGGGCGTCGCCGTCGAGAAGATCGCCGCCATCACGTTCACCGAACGGGCGGCCGCCGAGCTCGGCGACCGCTTCCGCCGCGGACTCGAGGACGTGTCCCGCCACGACGCTGACCCCATCCGTCGCCAGCATGCCGAAGCCGCCCTCGCCGATGTCGACCTCGCCTCGCTGTCTACGCTCCACGGCTTCGCCCGGCGCCTCCTCACCGAGCATCCGCTCGAGGCCGGTCTACCGACCGGATTCGAGCTGCTGGACGAAGTCTCGAGCCAGCTCGGCTTCGACGACCGGTGGGATGATGTCCAACGCTCCCTCCTCGGTGACGAGGCGCTCGCCCGGACCATCCTCCTGGCCGACGCCCTCGGCGTCCGCCTCTCCCACCTTCGAGACCTGGCCCGCGAACTGGATGACCGCTGGGACCTCCTCGATCCCCTGACCTCACCAGCCGAACCCCCGCCGGTGGACGTCATGGCCATCATCAACCTCATGGATCAGGCCACCGCCCTCGATCACCACGACCTCGACGAGGACGACAACCTCCGACGTCGCCTGGCCAGGATCCGTTTCGCCCGGGACGCCCTGACCGGTGCCGTCGACGAGATCGACATGGTGAGGATCCTCTCCACCGGCGACTTCCGAAAGTCACTCAATGTCGGCAATGCGGGCCGGAAGGGTGACTGGGGTGATGACAAGGACACCATCCGGGAGTTCGCCTACGAGGCCCGCGACCTCTGGGACGACATCGTTCGATCGACGGCCGGCGGCGTGCTCAGTCGAATCCTCGCCGAGTTGGTTGACGCCACCCTCCGGGCGGCCGACGAACGCCGTCGATCGGGCTCTCTGACCTTCCACGACCTACTAGTCATCGCCCACGATCTGCTGTCCGATCCCGCCGCGGGGCCGGCGGTCCGGGCCAGGCTGCACGAGCGTTACCGGTACGTCCTGCTCGATGAATTTCAGGACACCGACCCCGTGCAGTTGGAGTTGGCCCTGTTGCTGACCGATCCCGATGCCGCACCCGACGCTGAGCTCGACGGCTTCTCCCCGGTACCGGGATCCCTGTTCCTGGTCGGTGACCCCAAGCAGTCCATTTACCGCTTCCGGCGGGCCGACATCTCCCTCTACCTGATGGCCAGGCGCTCGCTGGACGCCTCCGACGTGTCGCTGACAGAGAACTTCCGAACCACCGTGCCGATCATCGACTGGATCAACGCCATCTTCGGCCACCTCATCGGACCCGGTCCATCGTCCGACGGCCCCTCGTCGGAGGACGGGCCGGTGCGAGCCGAACTGGTACAACCCGGGTACACCCCGCTGGTCGGCCGTCGCCCAGCGGCGACTGTCGGACCAGCGGTGACCGTTCTCGGAAGGGACGCCCGGGGCGACGACATCGATGCCGCCGGACTACGGGAACTCGAAGCCGATGCCGTGGCCGACGCCATCACCACCGCGGTGGTCGAGGGATGGACGGTCGAGGACCGTGCCGGCCACCAGCGCCCATGTGGCTTCGGTGACGTCGCCATCCTCCTCCCCACGCGAACTTCGCTGCCCGACCTGGAGATTTCGCTGGAAGCCGCCGGTATCCCCTATCGGGCCGAATCCAGCTCCCTGCTCTTCGCCACGCCTCAGGTCCGGGACCTACTCATGGTGCTGCGGGCCATCGACGACCCCACTGATGACCTGGCCGTCGTGGCGGCACTCCGCACGTCCCATTTCGGCTGCGGAGACGACGACCTCGCCCGCTGGCGGGTGCAACATGGCGGCTCCTGGAACCACCAGTCCGACCAGCCGGAAGGCGACCAGTCGGTCGAGCTCGTGGCATCGGGACTCGTCTGGCTGGGCCAGATGCACCGATGCCGCCACCTCCTCGGACCATCCGGGATCCTGGAACGCCTAGTCGACGAGCGCCGTGTACTGCAGGTGGCCTTTGGGGAGACCCGGCCCCGCGACGTTTGGCGCCGGGTCCGACTCTTGTCTGACCGTGCCCGGGCCTTCGCAGAGGCCGGCGGGGGCTCGTTGCGCGGCTTCGTTGACTGGTGTCTCGCCCAGGCCGACGAGAAGGGCCGGGTCGCCGAGACCGTCCTCTCCGAGATCGACGATGCCGCCGTCCGGATCCTGACCATCCATGGCGCCAAGGGCTTGGAGTTCCCCATCACCATCCTCTCGGGCATGTCGACTGCCAACGCGAGGTCCGACCGGGGGGTTCAACTCCTCATCGACCCCGACCGGTCCATCGAGATCGGTATCCGGGAAGGTGTCGAGACGTCCGGATTTCAGGCCGCCCACGCAGTCGACCGCCGGTTTCAGGACGCCGAGGCCATCCGACTCCTGTACGTGGCCGCCACTCGGGCCCGAGACCACCTCATCGTGTCGGTTCACCGGGCCACAGACATCGATGACGAAAAGCCCGGTCGGCCCGGGCCGGGACGCCTGCTCGCCAGGGCGCTCGACGGCGCCCACGGCTCCGACCTATCCTCCACCACCGGCACACTTCCCGGCAGGGCTGTGCCCTCGGGCCGCGCGCTCCCCGATCGCCAGACGTGGCTCGCTGAGCACTACCACGCCCTGGACCGCGCCGGACGACCCAGCACGGTGTCGGCCACCGCGATCGCCGGACATGTGGCCACCCTGGCTACCGAACAGGCCGCTGAACAGGCCACAGCGGACCACGACGAAGACCGGACCCGACCAGGTGAGGTGGGACGCCACGGAACCGGCATCGGACGGGCCGTGCACGGAGCCCTGGAACTCCTCGACTTCGACACCACCGATCCCACGTCGGTCGTCCGGGAACGGTCCGTCGCCGAAGGGGTCCTCGGCGATCTCCGAACCGTGGACGCCCTGGTCCGCTCCGGCCTGACCGCCGACGTGGTCCGGTTGGCTGCCGAAGTTCGCCACTGGCGAGAGCTCTACGTGGCCGCCCCGGTCGACGACGATCCCGATGCCCCGGTAATCGAGGGCTACATCGACCTGGCCGTCCTCGATGACGGCCCTGAGGGCCCCGGCCTCGTAATCGTCGACTACAAGACCGACGCGGTGGCTGACGCCGACGCCCTAGCTGCCAAAGCTCAGCGATACCGCTTGCAGGGCGCCACCTACGCCCTGGCCGCTGAGCGGTCGACCGGCCTTCCGGTCCGGCGGGTCGTGCTCTGCTTCCTGGCCACCGACGGCACCACGGAGGTCGACGTCACCAACCTGGCTGGAGCGATGCTCGAGGTGCGTGCCACCGCCCGCGAGTTGGCCGGCGTCTGATCCAATACCACTCCGATCAGGTCCCGCTCCGGGCCGGTCGGTAGCGTCGACCCCATGGCCCCCGGATCCGGCTCGTCGACACACCTCGTCCTCCGCAGCTTGCTGTTCGCTCCCGGCAACCGGGCCGAGGTGCTGACCAAGCTTCCCCGGTCGGCACCAAGCGGGGCGGTCATCGACCTCGAAGACGCCGTTCCCTCCGACCGCAAGGCCGAAGCCCGTACCATCGCCCATCAGGTCGCCCCCGAACTAGTCGCCGAAGTCCGCCTGTTCGTGCGAATCAACGCCGCCGACACCGACCATTTCGCAGTCGACGTGTCCAATGGGCTGCCCGCCGGCCTCACCGGTGTGGTCGTCCCCAAACTCGAATCGGTAGCCACCGTCGATGCCGTGGCCGCTGCCCTCGACGCGGCGGGACACCCCGACCTCCCCATCGTCGCCGGGTTGGAGACCGTGGCCGGAGTAGTCGATGCCCGCACCGTCACCACCCACCCGCGCGTCCGGTGGTGCTACTTCGGCGCCGAGGACTACATCGCTGACCTGGGAGGTGTCCGCACCCCGGGCAACCACGAGGTGGCCGTCGCCCGCGCCCAGATCGCCCAGGCGGCCCACCTCGGTGGGATCCAGGCTATCGACATGGTGGTGGCCGACTTCGGAGACGACGACCGCTTCCGTCGCGAGGCCATCGAGTCACGCGCCCTCGGCTTCAGCGGGAAACTCTGCATCCACCCTTCACAGGTGCCGATCGCCACCGAAGCCTTCCGGCCGTCGGCCGACGAACTGGCCTGGGCTACCGACATTGCCGAGGCCTACGACGCTGCTCTGGCCACCGGCGATGCCTCCATCGCCGTGAACGGCCAAATGGTCGACGAACCGGTGGCCCGCCGCGCCCGAGCCCTGCTGGCCGCCGCCGATTGACCTACGGCCCGTCCCGAACCGGCCCTCGACAACCGCCACCCAGGAGACCAGCACACCGATGGCCAGCATCACACCCGAGGGCGGAGCCCTCTACGGCATCCAGCTTCCCATCCAGACCCTCACCCGGACGCTGGCCGACCCCTGGGAGGACGACGCCACACCGGCCGACCTCCTTCGTGTCGCCCAGGCCGCCGAGGCCGCCGGCCTCGACTTTGTCGGAGTGTGCGACCACGTGGCCGTCCCCGACGACGAGTACGCGTCAGGCATGCGAACCACCTGGTATGACCCGGTGGCCACGCTCGCCTGGCTGGGGGCCCGGACCGAGTCCATCCGGCTTCTCTCGGTCGTGCTCATCGCCGCCTACCGCCACCCCCTCCTCACGGCCAGCTCCTTCGGCACACTGGCCCACCTCACTGACGAGCGGGTGATCCTCGGGGTCGGTGCCGGTCACGTAGAGGGAGAGTTCGCCGCCCTCGGCGTCGACTACCACCGTCGCGGGAAGCTTCTCGACGAATGCATAGACGCCGTTCGGGGGGCATACGTCGACACCTACGTCAGCCACGATGGCCCCCAGTACTCCTACCGCGACGTCGGAGTGGGCCCGGGCCCCGCATCCGGCGATCTCCCCATCTGGGTGGGCGGCTCAGGGTCCGCCGCCTGGAAGCGAACCGGTCGACGCGGAGACGGCTACATCCCCATGGGCGCCTCGCGCGACCAGTACCCGGAGATCATCGACACCATCCGTCGGGCCGCCGACGAAGCCGGGCGACCGGATGCCACCTTCGACATCGGGATCATGCCCGGTTGGGCCTACATCGGTAAACCTCCCGACGATCTGCCACCGGCCTGGCTGACCGGCGACCCCGAACACATCGCCGCCGAACTCCAAGCCGACCGCGATGCGGGCGCAAACGTCTTCCACCTCAAGTTCCGTGGACGCACCATCGAGGAATATCTGGACCAGTTGGCCGCCTTCGGCGAGCAAGTCCGACCCCTACTCTGAACGAACGCCGGAGGACGTGAATCGTCGAGAACCCACATCGAGGGTGGGACTGGCCCCCGGATCGGCGATCATGGGGCAGCGAATACCTTGAGGCCTGTCCATGGAGGCACGATGAAGGTCGATGACGACACCCAGAAGGCGCTGCTGCTGTTCAACCGGCGCGCTGAGGCCGCCGAGGCCGCCAAGACCGCTGAGCGACGGCTGGCCAAGGCCGTAAAGGCCAAGGACGAAGCCGCCGAGGCGCTCAAGCGCGCTCAGAACGGCCGAGACGGTGCCGAGGCTGTCAGCGAGGCCGAGTCAACATGGCGCGAAGCCGTCGACCTCTGGCAGCGCCTGCGCGACGGTGAGGAGGTCCCCGAAACGGAGGCCGCGCCGGACAACGAGGCCCCAGCTGAAGAAGCTGCTGAAGAGGCGCCCAGCGAGGAAGCCCCGGCTGAGGAAACCGCCGAAGAGGCCCCATCTGAAGAAGCTGCTGAAGAGGCGCCCAGCGAGGAAGCCCCGGCTGAGGAAACCGCCGAAGAGGCCCCATCTGAAGAAGCTGCTGAAGAGGCGCCCAGCGAGGAAGCCCCGGCTGAGGAAACCTCTGC
>Ga0315318_10000001_pt1 | contig 154759 bp, 145 predicted proteins | sample M1200m3416metaG_FD_203703 | JGI IMG/M metagenome (GOLD analysis project Ga0315318, IMG submission 203703) | Ammonia-oxidizing marine archaeal communities from Monterey Bay, California, United States - M1 200m 3416 | ecosystem: Environmental > Aquatic > Marine > Coastal | place: USA... | reverse complement strand
CTTCTTCCGTGTACTCTCATATCTAACATGCCTAGTCGGCCGGTTGTATCTGTCTTGGGCGGGCTGTCGAACCATGGTTGGCCAAAGTCAGAAGTACCCATAGTAGGGTCGCCGGACAGGTCCGACAAAGCACGATTCTGGAGGTTTTTTCAGGACTGCAGGGCCTTGATGCGGACCTCGTGGATTTGCTCCCACGGGAAGTGGCCGTCCTCTGTGGGACTACGACCGAAGTGACCGCCTGAGGCCGTAGCGAGGTAAATTGGCCGCTTCAGGTCTAGAGCCTTGGCCATACCACCCGGCCTCCAGTCAAACACATTCAGGATTCTGTTGGACAACTCTAGATCGGAGATGGTCCCGGTTCCGAAGGTGTTTGCGAGCAGGCCAATCGGCTGCGCCCTCCCAATTGCGTAGGAGACTTGTATCTCGCATCGGTCCGCCAATCCTGCTGCTACCACGTGCTTGGCTGCCCATCTAGCATTGTACGCAGCCGAGCGATCCACCTTCGATGGGTCCTTGCCACTGAACGCCCCACCGCCGTGCTTTCCTCCGCCGTACGTGTCCACGATTATCTTGCGACCGGTGAGTCCAGCGTCTGAGTACGGACCCCCTGGGTCAGGGAAGGAGCCGGTGCCGTTAACGATGAGGTTGTCAATGTCGAATCCATCCAACCAGCGCTCCGGGATGGCGTGCTTGACCACCTCCTCCCAGACGGTGCGTTTGATGAACTCCCTCTGTGCGTCCCCGTCGGGTAGACCGCCGGCATCCTTTGCGTGCTGAACTGCTATCACGACAACACTGACGTGCTGGGGGTAGTGCAACCCATCGCCCTCGTGAATCCTCTTGCCATCGAGACGTATCGAGACCTGGCTCTTACCATCCGGGCGCATCCATGGAATCTCCCCTGATTTCTGAATCATGTCCAAGCGGCGCGTGAGCCTCTGAGAGAGGGCAGCAGCGATGGGGAAGTGTCGGCCGTGCAGTTCGACCGTGTCCTCGGTCTCGTTACAGGCGTACCCGAACATAATCCCCTGATCACCTGCCCCTTGCGAGTCCATATCACCATCCACGCCTTGGCTGATGTACTCCGACTGGGTAGTAATGTAGGTGTGTACCTTACAGTGTGAGAAGGATCTAGCGTCCATTCCTATCGAGCGATTGGTGTATCCTATCGAGGCTGCAGTCTCGCGGGCAACAGTCTCGTAGTCTGGTGGGGCACCGTTCATGGTCACCTCGCCTGCAAGCACTATTGCCGCAGGTTCGGCCTCCATGCCTTTGACTAGAGTCTCCACTGCTACCCTAGCCTCGGGATCAATGGTCAAGCAGGCATCGAGAATTGCGTCAGATATGGAATCGCAGAGCTTGTCCGGGTGGCCCGCAGTGACCGATTCCGCAGTGTTGATTGGATCAAGCCGGTCTGACATGGGGCGGCGAGAAGATGCCCCTTCATGAAGGCGGCGACCGCAGCAGCAAAAACCGGGGTGCTGCTCGCGGCATCATGGGTAGAGTTGAGACTGAGATAGTATGGAGCGGTTCCCCAGAGAAGGCGCAGGCCCTACTGGCTGCTGTATCTCCTGATGACCCGAATTCCTTCGAAGCGGAGATTGTCGAAGTCGGCGAAGGTGCGGAGCTGCGTATCATTGTGGTCGGGGAGCAACTCAAGACGGTGCGTTCCACGGTAGATGATCTTCTGGCTTGCCTTGCCGCAGCCGAGTCCAGCCTCGATGTCAACGACTGAGTTTGAGTGCTTTCGCAGCGCTCCTGCCAGTATCAATTGCGGCATCGCTCAGGTGATAATCCGAGATGACGTGGCAGCCGGCCATGGCGATTCCGGAGTTGATGAAGGCCGAGCCGTCGACTCGTTCACCCCGAGAGCAGGGGTGGAGCATGATTGAGGTTGTCGAACGGCGTGCTGCAGTCATGTTCCTCCAGCCGGAGCAGCGTGAGTCGAGGAATTTCTTGATGCCTTGGAGGGCCTCTGAGCCATCTCCTGTCAGACTGACTGCGTGCAGAATGGTACAAGCACTTGGGTCGGCCCCCTCCGGAATCCTATCTTCAGCAGTAATATCAATCGCGATGATACCAGTTTTTGCATCGAACAGTCCTGAGTACGGCCTCATCGGCTTGCCTTCCAAGGCGACATCCAGCGCAGCGGACCTTTGCTCAGTACAGCGTCTCAACTCCGATGCATCCAGACCGGCGCTCTCCAAAAGACGGGCACTCTCAGAAGGTGGGACTGCTAGAACCACCTCGTCGCACTCGATGTCGTTGCCCGAGACGCGGACCGATGCAAGCCTGCCATCTGATCCGAGAATGAGTGCCTCGGCGAGGCTGCCGACATCGAGCATCACATCCAGTTGATTGGCAGACACAATCAGACGCCCCACCAGGCTCGACCACCCGCCTCTCGGTATCACGAATTCTGGTATCTTAACCCCTCCAGAGTCCATCGACATCGTCGCTAGGGCAGTTAATGCCTGACCCGCATCGGCATCAATCGCCAGCATCTCTCTGGGGTTCCACCTCGAGCCCAAAACCCTCGGGGCCCGTAACTTCCTGAGCAACTGGTTCAATGGCCCTTTGCGCCGCATCAGGTGTAATCCGGGGTCGAGCAACCAGTTGCCCGAGTCGCGCAACCTAACGCGGCCGCCGAGGGTGTCCTTCGACTCGATCAGTAGGACAGTGGAACCGTCGGCGGCGAGTTGCACGGCCGCCGCTAGACCTGCGACTCCTCCACCGATGACGATGCTGCGCATCCTTGAACCACGGCGAAGATGGTCAAATGTCGTTTCGGACCATTCAAGGCGGGGCTGCCGCACGTCATGGCGTGGCCAGGCTGCCTCACGACCGCTCCGATCTGTTGTGGTCTGGCGGCGAGCCAACGGCTCTGTTCCTAGATTCCATCGATAGGTGGGTCGACGCAATGGTAGCCGACGAGCATGGAGGGGGAACAGGGCCCGACCGGTTCGTCGAGGCGAGTATCACTACGAAGGCAAGGGGACTCCTGTGCGGGAGACCTATCGCCGACAGACTGCTTGAAAGACACTTTCCTGAATGCTCAGCTAGGTGGGGTCCCAACGAAGGAGGTCCTGTTAGGGAGGGTGATACGGTGGTCGTTCTATACGGACCGGCGGATGACATTTTGAGGCTTGAAAGAGTCCTGCTAAATCTACTCGGCAGACTGTCGGGGATAGCCACAAACACTTCCAAGTGGGTTGCGGCTGCACATCCTATCCTAGTCGCAGCGACACGCAAGACCGAGTGGGGGATGCTAGACAAGTGGGCCGTTCTCAGCGGCGGTGGGCTGACTCACAGACTTGATCGCGGTGATGCATTGATGCTCAAGGAGAACGATATCACTGCGATGACCGAGAGTGATGAGAGTGATCTTGGTGCCATTCGGCGCGTAGTCTCATCAATCGACATGGAGGAACATGCGGAATTCACCGTCGTCGAGGTGCAGAGCGTCGAACAGTCAGTCGCAGCAGCAGCGACCTGGATTTCCTTACAAAACACTCGTGGTGGTGATGAAAAGGTAGTGCTTCTGCTTGACAATATGGGTGCGGAGGGAGCCGGTGAGGTCCAGCGCGCCCTTTCCAAGGCGGGTCTGCGCCAGTGTTGTATTCTAGAGGGCTCCGGCGAGGTCTTCCTTGAGTCTCTAGGCGACTGGACCGAAAGCGGGGTTGATCTTGTCTCATCGAGTGCCCTCAACAGAGGCGTCGTCCCACTTGACATGTCGATGTTGATAGAGGAGGGTGAGTGATGGGAGAAATCCCTGACAGTCACCCTAGGCGGGCTTCTCTGCTGGCTCGTCAGAGTTTAGTTGATGCATCCGCCGAGGGTCTGCTGGCAGACTCGGCGATGATAGCCCACGGTAGAGGTGAGGCCTTCGACTACCTGCTCGGTGAGACTACCTCTGACTCAGCCATGAATGCCATCCGGGAAGTCGCAGCCAGACTGTTGGCTGCTGAGCGCCCAGTCATTTCGGTAAACGGAAACACAGTGGTGCTGGCAGGCGAGGAGTTGATTCGAGTCGCTGCAGTCGTGGGATGCCCCATCGAGGTTAATCTGTACTACCGTACACCTGAGAGAGTGTTGGGGCTTCTCGACAGGCTGTCGGAGCAGCGCGACGTGGTGGCCACCGAATCATCTCCTAGTGGCTGGGAGGGGGATTGGCAGGAAGCAGTGGACTCAGTCGTTCTGTTGGGTGACGTGGCCAAGCACAGCATACCTGGCCTTGATGGTCCTCGCTCCAAGTGCTGTCAAGAAGGTATAGGACAGGCCGACGTCGTCCTAGTCCCGCTCGAGGATGGGGATAGGTGTGGCGCGTTGATTGCCGCTGGTAAACAGGTGCTGGTAATCGATCTCAATCCACTCTCACGCACATCGATGATGGCGACAGTGGCCATAGTTGACGAAGTATCCAGAGCCTCCTCAAAACTCCTCGGTGAGGTCGTTTCAGGAGATTGCGTGTCGAGTCAGTGGAACAATGCAGCTGCTCTTAACGCAGCTCTCGGTATCATTTCAGATACATCTGTCGGGGCATAATCAGGCGGATGAGTATTGCTCCTGCAGCAGTTCTCTACAGCGCTCGGCGATGGCTTGGCCGACCTCACTGGTACTGGCTCCCCCTCCTAGGTCGTAGGTAACTACACCGCCTTCTGAGAGATGGGATGAGACTGCTGAATCTAGGATGTTAGCGCACATCAGAGCGTCGGGGTCGTCGTGGCGTGCGCCAAGGTTGTCGAACATCAGTTGGACTGATGAAATTGCTGCAATCGGGTTGACCTTGCCCTGTCCGGCGTACTTTGGTGAAGATCCGTGAACCGGCTCAAATAGCATGTGCTTGTCTCCTATGTTGGCACTCGCTGCCATGCCCATACCGCCCTGTAGCACAGAAGCCAGATCGGTGGCGATGTCACCGAACATATTCGGTAGGACGACTACGTCCAGGTCCTCTGGGTCCCGGACCAACCACATTGTGAAGGCGTCGATGAAGGCCTTCGTTGTCTCGACGTCCTCGTACTCCTCAGCAATCTCGTCGAAAATCCTTCTGAATAACCTGCAGCCGCGCAGGACGTTACTCTTGTCCACACAGGTAACTCGTTGGGGTGCCTGCAACTGGTTCTCCCTGCGCTTGGCTAGCTCAAAAGCGAACCTGATAACGCGTTCGCTGCCATGGCGTGATATAGGACGTGGGTCCCATGAGACCTCTCCCTCTAGGCCGGGGAATTCAGGCTGATCGATAGGCTCGTCTTTGGCCCCGACCGCGGCTTGGGCTGAACGTCGTAAGAGGCTATGATACAGCCCCTCTGTGTTCTCCCTAATCAGCACCATGTCAACCAGATCTGGGTCCCAGATGTCGGTGTGTTCTCCGTGCACCTTGTGCTGGACTCCGTGGTAGAGTTTGACCGGCCTGATGTTAGCATAGAGGCCTAGTCCCGAGCGCAACCCGAGGATGACCTGCCCCCCGGCCATATCGCCGTTCGGCATCGTGGCCCCAGGCCATCCAATGGCTCCGAGAAGGATTGCATCGGAGTTGTCGCGGCAGTGCTCAAACGAACCTTCAGGCCACTCCTCCCCGGTCTCTAGGAAGTACTGTCCGCCACAAGGAATCTCAGTGACCTCAAAGGACATCGGACTGTGATTCTCAAACACCTCGATGATGCGCCTAGCCTCTGCTGTGACCTCACGCCCCGTGCCGTCGCCGGGAAGGACTGTCAGACGATACCCGCTCACAGCCGGGGCACTTGCTTTTCATTCATCAACCCAACCCACACAACTCCTTTCCGGATTGAAGCGATACTTGATAGACGGTCCATGCGAACAGGTGAAGCATGGACCGTCCGCAAGACGATGGAAGTGGAAGCCCACGAATAGATGTCAGGTCATTGCCTGACTCGGTTGCGAGGCTGTGGGAGACTATGCTCAGACTGGACCCGTCTTGGGACCTGTCCGAATGGCTGGACAAGTGCGCCACCGACGAGCTCGAACTAGTCGAGGGTCATTTGGGCCGCGAGCGTCTGCGCTTGGAGCAGAGACTACACCGCATCGAGACCCTAGTGAAGCGCCTGCGTCGCCAGCGTGAGGTCGCTGAGAGGCCAACTTGGACCGATCCGAACCAAAAGAATCTCTTCGATGTGTATGAGAAGGATGATTCCGATGTGGTCTCAGGTGATGATGAGGGCATAGCCGCTGTCGATTACGGTTCACTTGATATTGATGATGATCCATTACTGGCAATCGTGGCTGAACATGTCCTGAGCATCATCGAAGAGGCTTTAGGAGGAGGTTCTAATCAAGTCCACTTCGACAGTCTGGTAGATGATTTGGATGCTGTCGGCATTCGCGCTGATGAGGTTGATGAAGCGGTCGCTTGGCTGCTGCAGAGAAGGGTCATCACCGAGTTGGAGCAGGATTGCTTTGGTCTCGACTTGTGATTGCAGTTGAGGGCTCCCCAACGGGTGACCATACCCTTCAAAAAAGGGTGTCCTGTCGCATGCCCCGTAGTACCATGGCAAGCGATGCATCGGGATGGTACGCGCGCCTCGACCACGTGTGTTCGGACCGTAGCGAGCAACTCTCAGGTTGGCTGGATTCATGGGAGAAGGCAGTCACCCATGGAACACCGATAGCCGCGACCATGCCTCAACACTGGCCCACACTCCCTGCCGGGCTGCTCTCAGAGCCTGGGGCAGTCGTCGAGCACCTGCTCTCACGCTACGAGGCGGTCAACGACGGCAGGTCCCCTAGAGGCGCCTATTCCACTCCCAGTAGGCTTGTTCAAGCTGTTTTAACGGACGAATTGAAGGGTACTCGCAGTAAGATTAGCAAGAGTCCCCCGGCTACTCTTTCACTAGCAGCGATGCCTCCAGGGTTCAGGGCATATGCCGAGCGCCTTAACGAGACTGCGAGGAACGACTGCGTCGAGACTGAGGACGAGGCGTTCGAAGCGGGTGAACAAACCCGTTCAGGTATTCCCCTACCCTTCGCGGACCCTGCCGTAGGGGGTGGCGTGGTGCCTAGTCGAGCCATCAGGATTCACGTCCTCCAGAGTGAGGGTTTCTCACCGAGTGAGATTCGGGCAGACACCCTTAGGTTGCTGCGTGGCATGCAGATGGTGGATTCATCTGAAGTAGCTGTGGATTGCACTAGGAAGAGACTGCTTCTGACCCTAGCAAGAGTAGGTCTAGTCGATCTCGTCGGTGAAGGTGACGAGTCTAGAATTGGACGAAGAGAGGCCGAGTCGATTCTTGAGAGTTGTGTCGTGTGTGCCGACTCTCTACGCGGCGACTGGCCGTGGGCCGAGGCCCCTAGGCTGCTGGTCAGTAGGCCACCATGGCTGCGCATCAAGGATCGCTTTCGAGGGCATCCCGAGGGCAGCGATATGCGCAAACGGCTATCAGGATTGCTGCGTGGTACGACCGAGTCTGACGGCAGCCCAAGGTTCGCAGCACTGCGCGGCAACGTGAATCTATACAGATTGTTCCTAGAGCGTTCTATGAAATTGGTCCGAGAAGGTGGTAGAATCCGCATGATTGTTCCTGACGCGCTTCTGCGCGAGAAGAGTAGTGTGGCTCTGCGCAAACTAATGGTGGAAAGTAATCAATGGATATCAGCGTGGTCGTTCCCAGAGCCCCAGAGAGTGTTTCCGGGCGCGTCCCAAGGAATCCTAGTTATCGGATTGACCATTGGTGGTAGCACCGAGATGATGACCAGTTTCGGCCCGCTTGAGATTCAGGATCTGTCAACCAGCTCAGGTTTGGACGGCAAGGCCCCTTTTCTCGAGATGGAGCGCGGCCCGTGGTCTGTCTGGACCGATATGACTTGGACTGTCCCCAGGATGCCACGCGATATCTACACGAGGAACGCTGTGCTCAAGGCGATAGGCGATCTCGCTGACCAGCCTCGCTTGGGAGAGGAGGGTAACTGGCTCAATCCGACCGACAAGCCGATTCGTGTCAGGGTCGGTGAGATTGACCAGACCAATTGGTCGTCTGACATAAGCAACTGGGATCTTGACACGAAAGGCGTTCCATTCATCAGAGGTGCTCATTTTTGTCTCGAAGACGGTGAAGTCAGAATCAATCACCCTGCCTACAACATTGGAATTGAAGAGGGGTCCATCGAACGTTCTCAGGCACTATGGAAGGGTCCCATCAAGCCGCGAGGGGTTTCCAGAGTGGCCTGCCAGGCCATCGTCAACGCTCAGAAGGAACGACGTCTGCGATGGGTGGTCGTCGCGCCGGACTGTGTGCTGGGCAACTCAGTGAACTTCCTGCAGCTTCCCGACGCCGTCCTCGACATTCTCGCTGTGGAGCATGGTAGCGTCGACGAGGGGCTGCTCTTCGTGGCCGCCCAGCTCAACTCGGAGAGTCTCAATCTATGGTCGAGGGCGTGGGCGGCTAACAACAATGTGAACAACTACGAACTCGAGAGCCTTCCGTTGCCACCGCCCTTCACAGAGGGAGCCTTGAATTACGCTTTGAGGCAGTAAAGCGAGACATGGACGTTAAATTGCTGGAATTAATTTTCCGTTTTCCGGTATCAATGATGCCTAGAAGACCAAATAGACTATTATCGGTGGGTGCCGTACGGTGAGCGTTCCATCGAGTTAGCGATGGCCTAAGAGGAATAAGAAATGGGTATACATCCGAAAATAGGAATCACAGGGCTGCCCCGATCCGGGAAGTCCGCGGTCCTAGACAAGGTCGTTAGCATGGTCGTTGATGATCACAAATCTGATCCTCGGCGTTCTACGTCTGGCTCGAGTGTGATAGGGGGCATGAGAACCGAAGCGATTATCGAGAACGGTGAGAGAGTCGGGTATGCATGCATCGATATCGCGACCGGAGAGAGAGGGGTGATGGCGCACCGAGAGATAGACTCGCGGAACCGAATCCTAGGCTACGGCATAGACCCCAGTGAAATTGACAGGATTGGTGTGCCGGCTATCCAGAATGCCGTGGGCAACTGCAAGATACTCGTCGTCGACGAGGTCGGCAAGTTCTCGGTCGAGAGCGAGGGTTTTGTAGCCGTTGTCAGAGCGGCTCTCGAGTATGACATGCCGACACTCCTGACGCTGCACAAGAAGAGTCGTCACCCGTTACTGCAGGACATCAGAAGGCGGGACGACGGCAGAATTCTCGAAGTGACCCCCGTTAATCGAGCTCTGCTCCCGTACAAGATTCTCAAACTTATCCAACAATCGCCGTGAATTGGGTGATGAAGTCAAGTTGATGCAGGGGAAGCCGGGCTCGATGCTCGATGGATTCGGCCGCGAGTCGTGTTGAGAGGGTGCTGATTGGCTTCGCCATTCCCCTCTATCTACTGACTGCCCTAGCATTCGCCGAAGGCCGGATATCTTTGTTTTCGGACTCGGGGCCTGATGAGGACTCGTTTGGTGTGCTTTTTGGAACGCTTGCAATCCTTTCGACTCTGCTCTACGCCTACATCCACAATCTCGGCTCAAAACCGCACGGCTCCTCGCCGCTCGACAAGGTATTCAGTCGCGAGTCGGAAGAGGAAATGCTTGCCCGGCTCAGGGAGGAGCAGCGAGAGGCAGATGTCTCCAGTATGGGCTCAACTTGGGCCGAGATGGAGAAAGAGCACCTTGAACGCACTCTGGGAGAAGAGGAGTGAGCATCGAAACCTTCACTCTCCGGGTGCATCACGGAAGAGTCGAGAGCCATGAGTGAAGTACCCTCTAATCTGCATTACACCAAGACCCATGAGTGGGTGAGGATCGAAGGAAACATATTGTTTGTCGGAATCACCGACTTCGCCCAAGAAGCGCTGACCGAAGTTGTCTGGGTCGATCTGGCTGAAGTCGACACCACAGTGCAGGCGATGGGGGCCTGTGCCAGCGTCGAATCGGTCAAGTCGGTGAGCGAGATTAATTCCCCTGTGGGTGGTGAGATCCTCGAATCGAATACTGCTCTCGAAGACAACCCTGAGATGATTAACGAGGACCCGTATGGGGAGGGTTGGATTTTCAGACTTCAGCCGACTGACATCTCGGACATTGAAGGATTGTTGGACGCTGCTGCGTACACAGCTCTAATCGGAGAATGATGATGTCTGACAGAGCGCTGTATATCTACGTGGATGGTTCGTGTGAAGAGAATAGGAATGTCACCAGTAAGACTCCAGCAGGTTGGGGGTTCTGCGTCATCACGGGAGACAGTGGCATCGGCAAAGGAGGTGGTGATGTCGTATTGGAGAGGAGTGGTCCGGTCGTCACCGAAGAGTATGAAGATGATTTCCTGGGTGCTACAGTAGGATCCAACAACACTGCCGAACTCTCTGCAATAGCCCATGCAATGCGGTGGCTTCTGACCGAGGGAGGTAGCCGTGATATAGTGCTGCGAGGAGACTCTCAATACGCTCTGAACATCGCCTCAGGAGAATGGAGGGCCAAGGCAAACAAAGATCTCGCTGAATCGGTGCAGGCGTTGTGGTCCGAGGTCGCGTCTCTGCGCTCACTCAGTGGTGAGCACATCCGCGCGCACAGGGGGCACCGCTGGAATGAGCGGGCGGACCACCTCGCGTTCAGAGCCATGCAGAGTGATGATGCGCTGCCCCTGCAGTTCTGGAAACCGGGAGCCCGCTGACTACTTGGAGTCAGCCAGAGGTCCGATACTGAGTTTTACATAGATTCCATTAAGCAGCATCAGTAGTCCGATTAGTGTCACAATTAGCCCCGAAGGATCGGGCATCTGCTCCTGCAAAGGGTTGCCGAGCACCCATGCAAGGGCAATGGTTGCCACTCCGCAAATGAGGATCTTCTTTGAGGAACCTGCTGGATCCTGCCACAAATCAAGCCATGGAATAAGTCCGCGGCGCTTGAATGTCACTCGATACCAAGCCACATAGAGCAACGCCAAGCCAGTCAGCCCTATCACCCCGAGAGAGAATGACTCTGAGTCCCATGGACCAGCAGGGGCGTAGCCCAGAGTCAATGTGTCAAGAAGCAGCAATGCCCCGACTGTGAGGTGTGGCCTCCATTCCGGTGCGTCCTGCTCCGCCATGCTGCAACGAAGGGGGGCTCAGGCTTGAAATCCCCGCCGATGATGTCATCAATACCTTCTCTCAGGCAGGTTCGTACATGGGATACTCGGTAGACATCGAGAACGTGCAGGCAGCCGCACAGAGGCTGAACGGAGTGGTCAAGCGCACATCCGTGGTATCCTCGGAGGATCTCAACCGCATCGCAGGTAGGGAAGTGCTGCTGAAGTGCGAGAACCTGCAGCATGTCGGTGCGTTCAAGTTCCGTGGTGCCAGCAACGCCGTGATACTACTCGGTGATGCTGCCGATAGTGGAGTTTGCACACACAGCAGTGGCAACCACGCTCAAGCTCTAGCTCTGGCAGCCAAACAGCGTGGTGTGCCAGCCTACATCGTGATGCCGAAAACCGCGCCTCGGGTCAAGGTGATGGGAGTAAAAAGTCACGGTGCCGATATTACCTTCTGTGAGCCTAACCTCGCCGCTAGAGAATCTACAGCTGCAGGGATCATGGAAAGAACTGGGGCGGCTCTAATCCACCCCTATGACAACCCGGATGTCATCGCAGGGCAGGGCACAGCCTCGATGGAGCTGTTTGAGCAAGGTGGATCGCTGGATGCTGTTGTCGCCCCCATAGGGGGCGGTGGGCTGATGTCCGGAACCTGTATCACCACTAGAGCGCTGTTTCCGGACACTAGGATATTCGGGGCCGAGCCGGAGGGGGCCGATGATGCGGCTCGTTCACTGGAAGCCGGCGAACTGCTGCCACAAACCGGCCCTGATACCATTTGCGACGGTCTATTGACAAGCATGGGCGAGCACACTTGGCCTATCATCAGGGATCATCTCGAGGATATATTTACTGTCAGTGACGAGGAGGTTGTCGAGGCAATGCGATTGATTCTCAAGCACTTGGGCATGGTGGTCGAACCCAGTGGTGCGGCCTCGCTGGCGGCGGTGCTCGGACCCAAGTTCAAGGCTCTCGATAATATAGACAGAGTCGGGGTCATTCTCTCCGGTGGCAACGTCGACCCCGGGCTCATCGAATTCTAGAGCGGCCACTAATCGAGAAGTGGAGCACGGGCCGGGATTTGCACCCGGGTCCATGGATCTGCAATCCATTGCATAGCTGCTCTGCCACCCGTGCAGCGACTCCCGACCCACGAGGGTCCCTTGAAGACTCTTTGCAGAAAGGGGGTGGTGTTTTCGAGTACCCTAGAGGGTATGTTCATCTCCATTCAGCCCCCCGCTGGAGGTATGCCTGAGATTTCCTCTCGCTACGAGGGGCTTGGGGTCGGCTTCGCACCGTATCTACAACCTCCGGGGCCCGGGGTCATCCGCTGGACAGTGGGAGAGCCTGGTTTCGATACCCCCCGCTCAGTCATCGAAGCGGCGATAAAAGGACTGGAGGATGGTAATACGAAGTACACTAGAGGTGCAGGCTCGATGGAGTTGTGTCAAGCGGTGTCCGACTACCTAGCGAAACATCACTCTGTCGAGGTCAGTGCAAACGACGTTGTCATCACTCCTGGCGCCAAGCAGGCGCTTCTGTACTCATTCCTCATCACCACAATGCCCGGTGACGAGGCCATTTTGCTGGCACCCTCCTGGGCCTCGTACGAGCCGATGCTGGATCTTATCGGGGCGGTTCCAGTGAACGTACCGGTTCGCAAAGACAATTTTCATCCCGATATCGATGCCATCAGAGCCGCGATTACAGACAAGACTCGGATGATACTGGTCAACTCTCCATGTAACCCCACTGGAGCGGTGTTCACTCAGAAAGAGATACAGGCCATCGTTGACATTGCTGTAGAGTACGATCTCTGGATTGTCTCTGACGAGATCTACGCTAGACTGGTCTGGATGGACTACCCTCACATCTCCCCCTACGCGCTTCCGGGTGGCGCGGATCGTACTCTGATTGTCAACGGTTGGTCGAAGTCGTGGGCAATGACGGGGATGAGGCTGGGCTTCTTGACTGGCCCTCCGAATGCTATGGGCGCCGCGGTGAAGAGCCAAGCCAACTCCGCCTCCCACGTCCCCACATTCATGATGCACGCAGCCGCGGTGGCTCTGGGCTGTGACGACTCGGTCGAGGAGTTCAACCGGGAGTACCTGAAGCGCCGTGGGATAATGACTGCCGGACTCTCGGAGTTACCCGGACTTAGGATAGTCGAGCCCGAGGGGGCGTTCTACGTGTTCGTCGATATCACTGACACAGGTATGACCGATATCGAGTTCGCCGATGGCGCGCTGGAAGCGGGAGTACAGCTAATTCCAACCTCGTTGATTACCGGTGGCGAGGGCTTCGTAAGGATATCGTATGCCACCGACGAGGAGGCTATTCACGAGGGTCTGCGTCGGCTGCGGACGTGGCTTGTCGGTTAGTCACCTTGAAATCGTCAAATCACCGCAGCCTACGCATGAGCGGCTCCACTTCGCATGGTGGGCACGTCGTGCTGGACTACACAGGCTACTCACCACCAGTCGATTTCGACGGAGAATGGATGCTTCAAGTTCTGCGAGACTGTGTCCGTAAAGCTGGTATTCGAGAGGTTCATGCTCACGTCGCGCAGTTTGACGGCAGTGAGAGTCCTCCGGGCTTTGCAGCCGTCGTCCTCATCGACGAGAGCCATGTCAGCGCACACTGCTACTCTGAGAGTGGTCTTCTGGCAATCGACATCTTCACCTGTGGCGACAGTGACCCCGGACTGTTGGCCGATGAGATTCATAGTGTTGTCGTCGATGCCATTCCCAGTCTCGTACTGTCGGGCCGAGGGCGTTTAGACAGGTTCTGAGGTGAGATGTTGGCAGTACGTGATTTCATCGAGAAAAACTATCGGCACTTCAATGCCGGTGCACTGGCGCGATGCTCCGATTCCCTGCGAAGTTTCCTAGACAACAGAGGTCGCCTGATGGTCACTCTCGCGGGTGCCATGTCGACAGCCGAGATAGGGCGAACTCTGGCACCGGCTATCAAGGCTCAGAGGGTGCATGCTATCTGTTGCACCGGAGCAAACCTTGAGGAGGACCTATTCAGTTTGGTCGCTCGCTCGCACTACGAAAATATCGCAGACTGGCGTGAGTTGACGGCCGGAGACGAGGAAGCGCTTCGAGAGCGTGGGATGAACCGAGTTACCGACGTCGCGATACCTGAGGAGGAGGCGATACGTCGTATCGAGGGGCCGTTGATGTCGCTGTGGGAGGACGCTGAGGCGGCTGGCGACCAGAGATTTCCACACGAGTACCTGTACGACCTACTTCTCCACAGCAAACTGGAGTTCGATACTGATCCTAACGAGTCGTGGTTGATGGCGGCGGCAGACGCGAACCTACCAATCTTCACCCCGGGGTGGGAGGATTCGACGCTTGGCAACATACTCGCCGCACGCGTCCTCGACTGTTCGCTGAAGGGAGCGGGCATAGTCAAGGGAGGCTTGCAGGCGATGCAGGCGCTGGCTGACTGGTATCGTGAGGATGACTCGCCGACCGGACTGCTGCAGGTCGGCGGAGGAATTGCAGGTGACTTCGCAATATCTGTTGTGCCAATGTTGCGACAAGATGCGAAGGTCGATGTTCCACTGTGGGCATGGTTCGCGCAGATCTCGGAGTCGCGCCCGTCTTACGGTGGATATTCGGGTGCGCCACCAAACGAGAAGATAAGTTGGGAGAAACTGGATGCTGACACACCTAGGTTCGTCATAGAGTCAGATGCTACGATTGTGCTTCCGCTACTCCTAGCAGCCTTAGAATAAGTCAGTGAATCCGTCACATTGCTCTGCAATCCTGAGCAATTGGTTGTACTTCGAGGTGCGGTCGCTCCTAGCCGGGGCTCCGGTTTTGATCTGGCCTGCATCGGTGCCGACAGCGAAATCAGCGATGATATCGTCGCTGGTCTCGCCAGAGCGGTGGCTGATGACTGTAGCGAATCCTGCAGTGCGCGCCAATTCGATGACCCTTAGGGTCTCGCTGACCGTCCCTATCTGGTTGAGTTTGATGAGAATGGCATTGCTGGCCCCCTCGGCTATACCCTTGGTGAGTCTGGTCGGATTGGTGACATACAGGTCGTCGCCGACGATTTGCACGCGATGGCCCTCGCGAGTGGTGAACTCGGTCCACGAGTCCCAGTCATCTTCACCGAAGGCGTCCTCAAGGGAGACGATTGGATAGTTGTCGAGCCAAGATGAATACAGCGCGCCAAGTTCTGGGCCGGACAGCGCCTTTCCGTCGATATGGTAACCATCTTCGTGGCAGAATTCCTGCGCTGCGCAGTCGAGTGCAATCGATACCTGCTCTCCGGGGGTGTATCCTGCTCGCTCGATAGCGCTGAGTACGAGGCGAAGCCCGTCTTCATTTCGCGGGAGATTAGGGGCAAAACCGCCCTCGTCACCCACACCGCCGAGCAGCCCCTCTTCATTGAGTAAAACCTTCAGTGTGTGGTATATCTCGACGCCGGCGCGCAGGGCCTCTGGTAGGTTATCGAACCCGTGTGGGACGACCATGAACTCCTGCACATCAACGTTTGAAGCGGCGTGCGCCCCTCCGTTGAGGATGTTCATCTGCGGTACTGGCATACTGGTCGGGCCGTCTGCCGCGATATGGGCCCACAGAGGTTCGTTCGATGCCGCTTTCAAACAAGCCATCGAGGCGCCTAGTATGGCGTTGGCCCCAAGTCTGCTCTTGTTAGCAGTAGCGTCAAGTACGACCAGAGCGGTGTCGATGCCTTCCTGATCAGACACTTCCATCCCGATGAGGGTGTCACGAATCTCGCCGTTGACGTTGGATATGGCCAAAGACACTCCCTTACCGGCCCAATAGGGGCCTCCATCGCGCAGCTCAACGGATTCGTAGCTCCCAGTGCTAGCTCCCGATGGAACCGCTGCACGACCTCGCATTACACCGTTCACGTAGCAGTCGACCTCGACTGTAGGATTACCGCGAGAATCTAGGATCATCCGGGCCGAGAGGTCGCTGATAGCGCCACTCATTAGTGCGGCGACCTGCCACCCCCCTCTCAAGGTTCCCCTGAGGGATGATTCACGCGTTGAGCCAGCTCAACCAGCGCGCAACCCTGCTCTGGACATCCGGGATTTCCATCTCGGAGCGGCAGCAACGCTCCCAACAGAGCTGCTCCTCGGTTGGGGATATCGAGAACAGTTCAGCCCGGAACAGTACTCCGTCGTGCTCATTGCAGTCGCAACGATTGTCATCGACGAAGCAATGGAGGAGGTGTTTGGGAAAATGTTGCATCTTTCCAGTTGATGGGCTGCACAGCATGACGCTCCTCTCGAGGAAGAGCAGTGAATCTCCTGTGCACTGATCAACCTCGTGACCGAGCACCCTGCTGCCGGTCAAGAGTGATGCGACATCGACGTTGTACCACTCGGTCTGAGAGGAGGGTATGTCCAACTCTGAGACGTCGTCGAGATATTCTTGAACACGGAGGTGGGCTACCGTCTCCTCCGCCGACATTGGATGCGAATTGACGCCGTCCCATTTGAACACGACTTTTTCTTACCGTTTAATTTCTATACATAATCAGGAAAGAAAGGGTAGTCGAATTTCACACATCAGGTAGAGAACATACAAATAGAGTTCTATTTTCGGCGAAACCCATGGTAGAAGTAGACAGTCTCGATAGAGCCATTCTCTCAGTGCTGAGGGACTCTGGGAGGGCTCCCTTCGTGGATATTGCGAGGCAGGTTGGAGTGACCGAGAGGACCGTTCGCACCCGCATGCGCAGGTTGGAGGACGATGGAGTGGTCCGCGGCTACACCATTCGCGAGACGGGTATCGGACTGACTGCTCTAGTTCGCCTCAAGGTCGGCCCTGGAACTGAAATTGGTTCGCTTGCCGGGGAATTCTCCACGTGGGCAGGAGTGGAGTGCGTCTACGAGATTAGCGGCAACGCCGACCTAGTCGCTGTGGTGCACGTCGACGACACCGTGGCACTGCGCAACCTACTCGACGAGATGTGGCTGGCAGCGCCCGGTGAGATTGGTTCTACACAAACCGAGTTAGTGCTTGAGCAGTACTGACTGAGGGGGCTAAACCTTCCACTTGACCGAGCAACCGATACTATCGGTGCGAGGTATGGCTACGTTACGTCCGGCGGCCATGTCGTCCATGGCATCTGACAGATCAGAGGTCGAGGAGTGGGATGGATCTCGAGGTGAGTCGTCGAGTCGGCCGCGGTAGGCGACTGCTCCTGAAGAGTCGAGGAGATAGAATTCGGGTGTCCTCTCCGCCCCATACGCGCGAGCGGTGTCTTGGCTGTCGTCATGTAGGTAGGAGTAACTCATCCCTCGGCCGGCCCGATTAACCATCTTCTCCCATGAATCCGATTCGTAGTTCACGGGGTCGTTGGAGTTGATTCCGACGAACCCAAGGCCCTCGATACGCGCGCGCGCGGCCACCGCCTCAATGCGTGGCTCGGAGCCGACCACGTAGGGGCAGTGATTGCATGTGAACACGATGATGGCTCCGTTTGGCCCAATGACATCACTCAGCGACATCGTTTCGCTGCCTATGGCTGGATTGGCATTCGGTAGATGAAAATTGGGTGCGGCGTCGCCCGGTTCGATTCCTCGTAGTTCCTGCATGTGGTCGGAGGGGGTGATGGGAAGCAGTTCAACCCTCTGCCTGCGGATTGGGTTTTGGCGGGCCCGGACTTTCCCTGCACTCCTCCAACCTGCGCCTGGCCAAACGGTGCTCGGGGTCCACATCGAGGACCTTTCTCCAGGCTGCTATGGCCCCTTTCTTGTCCTCGGACTCGTGCAGCAAGGAGGCTATCTTGAGTCTAGCATCGATGTGATGTTCATCATTCTCGGCTGCGTTCTCGAAGTCGTGCATAGAATCTTCAAGGCGCCCGAAGTTGAGGTACAGAAGCCCACGCTGATACCATGCATCAGAATGAGTAGGGTCAATCTGCAGTGCTGTGTTGAGGGGTTTCTCGGCCTGTTCGGCCCTGTCCCTTGCAATCAGACAGGTCCCGAGGTGGACCAGTGCCATTGTGTGTTCGGGTCTGTTCTCGAGCAACCTGCGCAACTCGGCCTCGGCCTCATCCCAGTCACCATGGCTCATCAGGATCTCAGAGCGGCGCAGGCGCGCCATGTCGAGTCCAGGTTGGTTGGTCACCAAATAATCGGCGTCATCGAGGGCTTCGGCTAGGTCGCCTTTCAGCAGTGAGGCCGAGCACCTGTTCAGTCGGGCACGGACGTGGTCAGGATCACTGGAGAGTACTTTGCTGAACAGAGAAATTGATTCAGTGAGCCTGTTCTGACGAGCAGCTATCAGACCCCTGATGAAGGGAATTGTCGAGTGGTTGTTCAACTGCGTGGCGGCCTCGGCGACCAGAGTGTCGGCCTGTTCGAGACGGCCGAGATCAAGGCACAGTTGTGCCTCCTCGAGAGGAACTGAAGGATGCTCGGGGACCAGTCGCCGGGCTCGCGTCAGGGCGACCTCGGCCTCATTGGGAGCGCCTTGGTAGCGCAGGGCCCTAGCTCGGCCCAGCCAGGCCAAACCGGACTCTCTGTCACGGTCAATGGCGGCATCGAACGCAACCAGCGCGTCGAGTAGCACTAACTGGTCGTGGTGACCGGTGTTGTCACGGTGGCTCTCACTGGTAAGCAGGTTGAGTCTGCCGTCCATGACATGCAACGGGGCGCACTCCCATGAAATGGGTGGCGCCTCGTCGAGCACTTTACGTGACCACTCGTTTGCCCCTGCTCGCAGAAGCACCAGACTGAGCCGGGCTCTCGCCTCGGCGTCCTCGGGGTTGGTCTCGAGCCTTTCCTCAAGCACAGCCCTCGCCGCATCGAGTCTGCCGTCATTTTCGAATATCTCCGACTCGAGAATGACTCCATACTCGCCTAGAGCGGTGGCCCGACGAATGCTCTGCAGGGCCTCCTTCATTCTATCCTTGTCAACCGAAAGTAGTTTGGCGTGCAGCATCCACGCCTCGCCGTTGTCGGGATTAACCTCAAGAGCATTCTCGACCGATTCAAGGGCGACGGTAATCTCTCCTATCATCAGCAGTTTGGCTGCGCGTTCAAGCCACCCCGGGGATGTCTCGGGCTCGGTCGCTCTCGGATCGATTTCTGTGTTGACCTCCCTCGCCCTCTCGACGATGTCGGAGAGATCGGTGGTAGCTAGAGATATATCAAACTCCACACCGAGTGCCTCCAACCTGCGGTGATTGCGGGTGACCCTTTCCTCATCCATGCCAGAGAGCAGCAGAGCCTGTTCCTTGAGAACGCCTACGTCGTCCGGGTCGACCGCTAGTAATCTCTCGAGGTTACGGTCGAGCGCTTCCATATTGCCTTCCTCCCGATGAATTGTTGCTAGGGAGCGTAGAGCGTCGGCGTCCTCGGCGCTGAGACTGTGAGCGCGTCTGTAGAAATCCGATGCTCGGATTGTCCGATCGATGCCATGGAATAGTTCTCCGAGCCTCCTGTGCTGGTCTCCATTCAACTCGAGGTCTTCGGATTGCATCTCGGCTTCGTTGAGTATCGCATCCAGCCGCTCCACAAGGGGGAGCAATCCTGGAACGACCTCCTTGTGACCAGCATCGTCGGCTAAACCAGGATAGTGTACGAGGATGGTCTTGGCTGCGTGGCTAGCTATCGCCACCGATTCACTGGAGCTGACGTTGACATCCTGCTCAAACAGCAGGGTCTCGGCTGACTCAAGGGATTTGTGGGCATCCAGCAGGCCCTGCATCCCAGGAGTCTCACTGAGTACGGTGTCGACGCCCCTCGAAAGTAAGTCGAGCCGTTGTGAAGTGTCCGAGAGGTCGCCCTGCAGGGCCCCCATCTTATCCCTCATCCGCTCCCTCTGACGAAGCACCGCCTGATGCCTGAGCCAGAGGGTCAGCAGTGCCAGTCCCAACAGAGCATACAGTGTCAGTACTCCCAAGGTCGAGTCTTCCATCCGGCTTCAACGAACCTGCACGACTTTTGATGGCTTCTGCGGATAGCAAGGCTACCGCCGCCATTGTAGGCGGGACTATGTCCCGCCGGAGGATTCGCTGTTGAGCGAATCAGAGGTCTTCGGCCGAGTACGCTTGCACACCGGACTTACGAGTGACTTTACCGACAGACGAACCCAGCACATTCTCGATTCCTGCGCCGGAGGCGAGGTCGAAGATGCGGGCGGTCACTTTGCCGGCAAACACCAGTCCCTGGGCGCCGGTCGAGTCAGTCAGAGCGGTCTCCAAACTGCGAGCGCCTATGGGCTCGGAGCCTGAGCCGTCTTCTTGGACGATCACTGCGTGATTACGAGAGAGACCATCGAGCATCCCTGCCCATGCCTTGACCTCGTCGGGGGCAGCGAGGGCCTCTTGGCCCCGCCCGACCGCGCGGTCGTCGTCCCTGTTAATCTCAGTCTTGATGCGGGCTACGACCTTGCCGGCCGTCTCCTTCTGGGTCAGTGACTTGGTCACGACCTTCATCTCAAGGTGCTCGACCTCTCGGCTCGTTGGTGCGAACGCGACATGGGTCAGTGACTTGCCCATTTCGCCTTCCAACTCCATGAGTAGCAGCTTGCCGCCGCGGTCGCCATCGAGGAACGCGGTCACCGTCTTTTTCGTCTTGGCGAGCTCAACTAGTTCTGGCATGATGCCTGAACCCATCGTGGCTATGGCGTTCTTGATGTCGTACTTCAGCAAGTTGCGAACGTCATTGCGGCCCTCGACGATAATTATCGCCTCAGACTTGGTCACGTTCGGACCAGCTGTCATTCCTTTGTAGTCGGCTTCCTTCCCCAGATTCAGGACTGAACGGACCTCGTCGAGGATGTTCTTCGACTCGTCGGCACCGGAATTCACGATATCGAGTAGGAGCTCCTTGGCTCTGTCGATTACTGTGTCCTTCTTGACCGAGGTAATATTCTCGATCTTCTTGACCTTGATTACCGCTTTGCACGGGCCGATCCTGTCGATCGTCTCGAGCGCAGCGCCAATCACGGCGGTACTGACTTGGTCAATAGACGAGGAGAGTTGTATCTCCCCGTTCACCTTGCCCTTGTTCTGGTGAAGGATGACGTCGACGTGGCCGATGCGCCCGGTCCGCTGTAGCTTCCTAAGCTGTAGCTCTTCGCCGAGGAGGCCTTCGGTTTGTCCGAAAATCGCTCCCACGACGTCCTTGCGCGCAACCGTTCCATCCGTGCGGATGGTTGCGTGTATCACGTATTTTCCTTCATTTGTCATTTTCATTTCTCCTTAGGCTCTCGGCCCCACTTTCGGGGCCTCGCTCCCGGTTTTCGCCAGTTGGCGGTTCGGTGGATGGGCATAAAGCGCCCGCGAGTGTGGCAGAGTACCTGCAATCTGTGCGACCTACAGACCCTTCATGAACGCTCCTATCGATGGCGTGGGTGATTATCGGTTGAATGGGCTGCGCGAGCCATTAAGGGACACGGCTCCAATCGTAGCCCATGGAATCAGGTCTGAACGACTGCAGAGCGGTTTTCCACGGAGCGACGAGGATAGCGCTCAGGGATGGTCAACTCTCGAACGGCGAAAAACGTCTTCTGGTCAAGTTAGCCCACGCGCTGAGGCTGGATGAAGAGGAGCCTAAACAGGTGTACGACGCGGTAGTTGAGGGACGGAGTCCAGGCGTGGGCAGGCAGATTAGCCAGTTGGAGATGGGGATGGTCTACGGGCAGGTGCTCGAGGCGGTTCTAATCCACACCGATCGTTCGGACGACGAGCTCACTCTGGTGGCCTACCTCCGGCGAGTCTTCTCAATCAGCGACGCTGAACACCGTGCTATAACCCGCAGCCTCGACCGTCAACTCGAGGACACAATCCACAGGAACGTCCTACAGGACTTCCGCATGAGGTTGGACGACACCATGGAGCGTATAGGCGGCATCTTCGATAAGCTAGGCTTCCAAATCTGAGGTTGATATGGCTCACGATGAAGTGCTCGACGATTTTCTCTCACAACAGAACCTGAGGGTGCATCGTTCCGACCGGCGATTGGCAGGAGTAGTACGCGAGGCCTATCCCATTGGCGTACCGGCTCTTATCATGAAGTCGAGCACTGACAGACTGGGGCAATCAGCAGGCTACTCTTTCCATCTCGGGACGCCTGACGAACTGTTGCGTCGTGTTGCTTCGTGGCTGCTGACAGGTGCGGGTGATGACCAGCGCGTGCTACTGCGCCTAGTGAGTCGGCTTTGGGCTCGACATGGTCGTGAGGACGTGGCCCTAGCGGCTCTACTACTAGCTAACCTCGACCACGCCACGCTGGGTACCGACCCGTGGACGGTGCTCGCTGCATCGACGAGGGGCAGTGAGCCAGCTGAGGCCCTCTTACTGAGTATCGAGGAACTTCTGCGAGCAGGACGAGAGATGCCGGATGACGAGGTGCTGATGGCATGGTGCGACGGTCGCAAGGTGGACGGTCACACGGCCCTCCTCGTCAGTTATGCAGGTACGGTGCGCGGACATACGGTGAGTAGGAGGTTGCTGATCCGGCTCTCCTCTGTCGAGGTCCCCGATGGTGATTCGCTTCTAGGTCGGGTAATGCAACGATTGCAAGAGGGACAAGCGCAGGACTGATGGGCGAAGGCGTACGCCGCTCGTCATGGTCAACCGACTGCTGCCGTCTGACGACCCTGTTGCCGAGCAGGTGCTGGAGTGGACAATACAGCGCGACGCGCACGACATCAGGCAACTGATGAGGTGGATGGAGACCAAGAGGTCGAGGAAGGACAGATCAGTCCTTCTCAACCGAGCACTCGACCTGATGGGAGAGATCCAGCACGCGATGAGTCGGCTCGATGAGCTACGGTGATAGTATGCGGGCGCTGCTTCTGGCCGGGGGTCGCTCATCACGCATGGGCCAAGATAAGGCGCTCGTAGAAGTCGACGGTGAGGCTTGTATTGCTCGTGTCGCGATGGCTCTAGCGGAAGCGGGTCGCGAGCCAATCAGGATTGCTGTGGCCGAGCCTGAGGACGTTGAGCGTTATGGCGTGGTCATCGATTCCACCATTCAAGTCGAGTGGGTACTAGACGCCGATCCTCACTCGGGCCCCATCGAGGCGCTAATCGAGGCCTTTGAGGATCCTCTGATTGACGAAGAAACGGTGCAACTAGCCCCTGTCGATGTGCCTTGGGTGAACTCCGCACTCTTCGCTGGGCTGGAGGGTGCGCTGGGATCCTCTGACTGCCTCGCTATGCCAAGCGACGGGTTGTGGGCGCACCCACTACTGGCTCTGGTCCGTCCAAAGATGGTGGTCGGGCAGCTGAAGAGCGGGGATCGAAGGCCGCTGCATGTCCAATTCACAGAGATGAAGCACTCGCTGATGCTTGAGGAGCCTTCGCTGTTGCGTAACGTCAACACTCCAGCAGATCTAGAGTGAAACCCGCCCTGAGCAAAGTCTGTCGAGAACCTCTGGATACAGAGTGTGCTCCACTATCTTGACACGCTCCTGTAGCGCCTCCTCATTGTCGCCTGGCAGCACATCAATCTCGCGCTGAGCGAGAATTGGTCCCGAGTCAACTCCTTCATTCACGAGGTGTACGGTGCAACCGGTTACACTCACTCCGGCTGCAAGCGTGTCGCGGTGAGCGTGTGCGCCTGGGAAGTCGGGCAGCAATGAGGGGTGGATGTTGACCAATCGACCTTTCCAGCGCTTAACGAACCATGGTGAGAAGATGCGCATATAGCCACTGAGTACCACGAGTTCCACATTGGCGGCTTCGAGCTCAGCGTTCACGAGCCGCTCGTGAGCCTCTCGGCGCTCGTCTTTCTTGATCTCCATCGGCAGAGGTACTCCGATGCTTGTGACACTGGCTTCGCGGCCGTGCAGGAGACCTCCTGCGTCTACCTTGTCCGCTAGGACAAGTACGGTTCTGTGACAGCGTGGGGTTTGCTGGTACCTGAGAAGGGCGGCCAACCCGGAGCCTCCACCTGAGACCAGTATCGCAAGCCTGACAGGATCGTTGGCCGAACCGGTTCTGGGCAGCACGTAGCCTTCGCTCATGGTGTCTAGGCGGGTCGTCGGGGCTTGAGAATTGGGGCGTGTGCCTCAGCCGCCCAGATACTGAGATTTATGGCTAGAATACGACCGCATTGGCTCGTGGAGCGCTTGGAGACAATCGACAAGGTCGTCGAGAGTTACTGCGTTGCGAGTAGTTCTGGCAAGAGTCGTCTCTATGTCGGCCTAGGATCATTGTTCCTCGTATTCGCGGTCATTGGCATCTGGGTCCCGGGCTGGCCAACTGTGTCCTGGGCTGTCCCTGCCGCATTTCTGTTCTCAATGTCCAGCGAGAAGATGTTTCGCCTGACGCTGACTAACCGCTACTTCGGTTCAGCGATGTTTGACTACTACGCTACAGGCAAAACTATTCCCAAGCACGCCAAGTACGCAACTGTGGGGCTGATTGCCCTGATGACCTCGATTTCCGCCTACTTCGTGTGGCTCGTCTCCACCAAGGGAGACGGGGTGCTGACTGACCCATCCTCTTGGAACGGAGCAGATCCGGGGTTCGGAGCTGGTACTGTCATCTTAGTGGGATTGATTGGGATGTGGTACGTTGGATTCCGGGTTCCCACTAGAGAATGATTCTAGATTAGGAAGATAAGTAGAACTTCTAAGAATGACAATCCAGATACGATGGTGGCAATCACATCAATTAACGCAACAATTCTATGCTTGGAAGTTGCATGTTTCAGCCAATCTAGGAACCCCTTATCCTGATTTAGAAAGAATACCATGTTCAAAGCAACCAGAATAAGGAAGGCGCAAGCACCGATTATCGTGATCGTGAGAAGTGCCCCTGCCTCTGCCATGGCATCAGGTGATTGCGACGGATGAAGAAACTATTCGATCTTATCGTCTTGCCACCAGGGTTTATCTGGAGTCTCTACTGCCTTCTCTTGGTCTTCTTCCGAGTTAATTAGTGGTTGGTCAATTGATTCTGAGATTATTGGTTCAATATATGTGCTCTTGTTCTCTTTGGTGATAAACGACAGGAATCCGCCGACAACGAGAAGTAAGATTCCAACAAAACAACCGAATAGTCCACCCATTAATACGAAGAATCCACCACCGTCGCTATCCTCTCGAATCATCACAGCCGCCCCACCTCCATTCTCATCGGTGAACTGCACTTCATAGGTTCCCGCATCGAACATATCCTCTAGGTAAATCTCTCCGATGTATTCGTAACCCGGAATTGCCTTGCAAGGTTCATCCCATTCCTCACCATCCCATTTCTCACAACTCACGAAGTACATTGCGGTGGCGTTCAGTACTTCGACGGACACATCAAATTCTTCATCGTATATTCCGCTCTTCTTCACCCAGACGTTGTAGGTTGAGAACCCACTGAATTCGCCCTTAAAAGTCGCTGGTGTTGTTCCCTCCCACATCATAGTTCCACTCCAGTCCTCACTGTCGGGTGTGTTCCCATCCTCAATTTGTGTTCCCATCCAAAATGCGACCGCACCGAGAAAGAGCAAAATTGCTCCAACTGCCTTGATTGTATCAGCTACTTTGTGCATTTTATCCACCTCTGAATTCAATGAAGGAAGAGTCTCGTTCCAGTGAACAACATCGCCATGCCGTGCTCGTTGGCCGCGTCTATCGACTCTTGATCCCTAACTGAGCCGCCGGGCTGGACAACTGTGCTGACTCCGATGTCGTTGGCTGCGTCGATTCCATCACGGAATGGGAAGAATGCGTCTGAGACCATCATAGAGCCATTCGCTCTCTCGCCCGCCCTGCGGGCTGCTATCTTGACGGCCTCGACCCTGCTGGTTTGACCAGGGCCGACCCCTACAGTAGCACAGCCAGTGGCTGTCCTAGAGATGAGGATGATGGCGTTCGACTTGACTTCAGCGAGTACCGCCGCGCCGAAGCATGCCAATGCCACCTCAGAAGCGTCTGCTTGCTTCTCAGTCACGCACTTGACATCGTTCCAATTGATTGCTGGTGGTCCTTGCATCTGGGCGAGCCAGCCACCGTCGAGCTGGCGCATCCTGACTTCGTCGGTTCGAGGTTTGATAGGGTCAAGAGTCAACAGTCGGCGATTCTTTTTGGCCGAAAGAATCTCCAGTGCCCCGGGCTCGTAGCCGGGTGCTATCATGCACTCGAAGAAGTGGCCACCAATGGCCTCGGCGGTCACCTTCTCAACTGGCTTGGTGAAGGCTATGACACAACCGAAGGCGCTCTCTGGGTCACTTGCAAGAGCACTTTTCCAAGCTCTGATTTGGGTTTCATCTACCGAGGCTCCGCATGGATTGGTGTGTTTGATCACTACGCATCCATGCTCAAAGTCAGAGCAGGTTGATTCCATGGTTCGAGCAAGTCTGAGAGCGCCATCGAGGTCGAGGTAGTTGTTGTAGGATAGTGGCTTGCCGCCATGCTGAACAGCTGCGGCGAGGCCCGACGGCTCTCCGGCAGCTGGGTAGAAGGCTGCGGGTTGGTGTGGGTTTTCCCCATAGCGCAGCTCTGTACCGGAGCCGGAGGAAACATGGATGCGAGAGGGCACATCACGCTGGGCAAATCTGCTCTCGAGCTCGTTGGATACGGCAGCGTCGTAGGCTGCGGTGCTTTGGTATGCGGCGAGAGCGAGTGTTCGCCTAGTGGAGGGGTCGACTCCGGAAGGGTCGCCATTCGATTCTGAGAGGGAATTCAGTACACCAAAGTACTGCTCGGGATTTGTCAGGATGATGACGTCGGAGTGGTTCTTGGCGGCGGAACGGACCATGGTCGGCCCGCCGATGTCGATCATCTCAATGAGTTCAGCATCACTGGCCGGCGGGTTACGTGCGGCAGTCGCCTCAAACGGGTACAAATTGACGCAGACAAGATCGATAGTGTCGTAGCCGAGTTCTGCAAGAGTTGTCATGTCATCTTCTCTATCACGACGGACGAGAATACCCCCATGCACGGCCGGATGCAGGGTCTTGACGCGTCCGTCGAAAACCTCGGGATGACCGGTTGCATCGGATACATCGGTGACTTCGAGGCCTGCGTCCCTCAGAGCGCGTGCTGTCCCTCCTGTAGAGAGGAGTTTCCAGCCCATCACCGAGAGAGCTCTTCCGAGGTCCTCTATACCGGACTTCTCCCATACGCTTAGCAGAGCGCGTGGTTGGGCCATAGCAGTGCGTTGGTGCGGCGGACTTGAAGGGTTCGCGTGAGCCCTAGTCGCCCCTCGCAGAGATGACTTGGTCTATCCTAAGCATACTCATCGCGGTCTCGGTTGCTGACTCTAGACCGTCCTCGATAACAGCCCTCGGGTGCCAGACCCCGTCGGCCGACCCCACTCCTCCCTCAGGGGTGATTCCGACGAATCCTTCGTTCTCCCTCGCAGTGGCTCTGAGTTCGAGAATTCGGTCCAGTGCATCGCCGCCAGAGTTCTCTACTAGGGTCGCCGGAATTGTCTCGAGGGCGCGGGCATAGGCATCCATCGCCAGTCTAGCCCGACCTGGTTCAACTTCGGAGGCCCGCCGCACCGCATGGGCCATGCGGGCGTGAATTGAGCCAGCTCCGGGTAGTAGCTCGTCGTCGGCAAGAGCCAATGAGGTCGCCCTTAGAGCATCATGTAGCCCTCGGATAATCTCCTCAGTGCCGGTCTCTCCGCTTCCGCCGACCTCGATGGTGACTACTCTTGGGTTGGAGCAGTCGTCGATTCTGATGATGTCTTCAACCTGATCTGAGGCCTCCCTGCGCTCCCAAACCAGCGAGCCGCAAACTCCGAGATCCGTGGTCTCGATGTCGAGTACCGATTCGACTATATTGGCTCTGACTGCGTCTGCAGCGTTGCGAATCTCCGACTCGTCGAGTTCACCCACAGCGAGCACCCCGGCGTCTGCTAGATGATGCAGGATGTCGCGATCCACCTCTCCCGTGCACAGAACCACACCTGCCCCGCTGGCAATGATAGCGTCGGCAATCGTCTTCTTACGGGCTTGCTCAGAGTCGACGAACGAGTCGAGTTGGTCTGCGCTGGTAATCTGTATCTCGGCGTCACGGGTCATCGAGCGGACCTTCAAATCACCTCCGAGAACCGCCACCTTGGCGTCATTCAGCCGGTTAGGTAGACTATCCATCAGTACGCGGCGATTAACCACGATGCCTCGAATGAGTCGAGAGTCGTGTAGTCCGCCAATGCCGGTCTTGAACATCGCCACATGCTCAGCGCCGGCGTCGTCGCGGTTGGAAGTGAGTATGCTCAGAGCGTCAGTTATGATAGGGGAGAAGTGACTGAGTGCTGCTTCCGCGCCCTTGCCGCGCAATGCCGTCTCAGTAACCGCAGCAAGGCGATCGTCACTCACATTGTGGGTGTCTTGGTCCATCTGCTCAACGGCTGCAGCAAGCGCCGAGCGATAGCCGTCGACTAGGGTCAATGGGTGCAGACCCTTACGCAGCAGGTTGCTAGCCTCTTGGAGAAGAGAACCACACAGCAGCATGGTAGTGGTTACTCCATCTCCACACGCCTCCTCCTGAGAGTTGCCCATCGAGACCATCATCTTCGCAGCTGGGTGTTTGACCATCAACTCCGCGACGATCTTGGCTCCGTCATTTGTGACAGCGGTGGTGCCGTCAGTCTTGTACAGCATCTTGTCGAGTCCTCGTGGCCCGAAAGTCGGCTTCAGGAGATCTGAGAAGATGCGGGCCGCGCTGATTAGCTTGTCCTGAACGTCAGTGCCACTAGTGACGTTGGTCTCCGGCTTGACGATTACGACCGGTGGCTTGCCCGCACTGTCGCTCATGGTTTCGGGCGACCCTAGGGGTCGCCAAGAATGCTTTGAGTCAGAAACCGCACCAAAGTGAAGGTAGAATGGAGAATATCTATCCGAGCGAGGTGTCAGCCAGAGTCGTGTCCAGAACCACTTTGGTGCTAGTTTTCATGCTACTCGTAGGGCCCTTCGGGGTGCTTGTCCCAGCAGCGTCAGGACAACAGATTCTGCCAGACATCACCATCGAGTGTGTCGACAGTGTAGACATTGATGTGTCACCGGGGTCAAGCAGGACTGCGATGACGAGTTGTGAACTTGAGAACAATTCAATGTGGGTAGAAGAAGTGAGTTTGGAGATTGACTCGGAAGATTTGGATACGGCCGGACCGGAAAGCGTAACCATAGCAGCTGGTGAAACTCTGACGATTTCTATCGTGGTGTCTGCGGACCAAGATCAGGAAGCGGGGAATTATCTAGTCAACGTCTCGGCAGAGGTTACCTCAGCAGGAGGTATCCCAGTTCCTGGTCTGGCTAGCGATGCCGACGAGGTTGGGGTGACAATCGCCGAGTTCACCGCCTGCGACCACACCGTAGGGCAGGGTGGAGGCACTCTAGATGCCGGACAAATTATTTCATTTTCAATTTCAATATCCTGCAATAGTAACACCGATTCGACAACAAAATACAACACCCGAATGATAGACAAATCTGGTTCGTCCGCATGGCCCAGTGGGTTCGACGATCAGAGTCCACAGTGTGATGTGCTGATTCCAGATGGCGGAACTTCTGCTAACTGCCAGTTCCAGATTCTGACACCCTCCAACCTAGATTCCCCATGGGAAGGTTGTGTCGTCGTGCTTGAGGATGGTGCCTCGGTCCCGAAGTCTTGTCCAAGCTCAAATGTGGTGGATGTAAAGATTGAGCCGAAAAACATCGGTATCGGTACCATCGACCTTACCGGCAACGACTCAATCTTCGGTGAGTACTCAGACGAAGCCCCGATCATCATCGGGGGCGTTGCCGTGGTTCTAGTAATGACCATCATCGGCATAGCCGTGTCGAGGCGCAGAAAGAGATTACTCGACGATTAGCAGGTGCCACCTGAAGGCCAGAGCACAAATTAATGAGAGTGTGAGTGACACTCCATCGGGCCATCCGAAAGAGGCTGTAAAAACGCTGTATTGAACCGCTGTGAGCACTAGCGTTGCAGCTGCATCCATCAGTGTGCTGCGCCCGAATCCAGAGTGATTGGAAATGTGATGACGGTTCTGTAACGCGACCACACTGAGAGCTATTATACCCACTACCAGTAGGTGTCCAACCCACCACCCAGCAGTTGCTCCAAACGCATCTACGATGCTATCTTGAAAACCGCCTAGGACTGGCGCAGCCATGTCGACCATGGGTATGCGAAAGGCAGACTGCTCTTGAATTAAATGACCGAAGCCCCTTATCGTGCCTACCCAAGCGTGGCTCTGTGAGCGAGCAGAGATGTCGGCTGCTGGTGGTCAAAGCGGCGATGAGTGTCAACGGGGGTGCGGCGCGTGACCTGATGCGCAACCTGCCAAGCATAGCCGAGCGTTTTGAGGTTCGCTTTGCCTGCCTTAACCTGCTCGACTCACAGCGTCAATCTCTGCTGTCGAGCGGTATACAGATCCTCGAGCCGTTCTACCAGTGGGAGCCTGGAGAGGGGTTGCTGAATGAGATCACATCGGGCCAAGAACGTAGTGCTGCGGCCGCATGGAAGGAGCACGAATCTGCACAGGCAGCCATAGAGTGGGCAGATGCAATCCATCTGACGGGAGGCAATGGATCAATGGAGTTTCCCACCTTCGTCCCCGTTGACAAGCCGCTGCATCTTCACTTCCTCGAATCAAAACCTGGCATCCACGATAATGTCAGCCACCTCAACCCCGATGGCAGTGGCAGTTGGCGGTCGGGTTTGATGCACCTGCTACAGAGCCGTCAACGGACTAGGATTGAAAAGTCATTTCGCGGCTTCGCCGAGAATCAGAATTGGAGTGTCTCGGCGAACTCGGAGTTCTCGGCGCGCAACCTACATCGAATCTACGGTATCAAAGGAGGGGTGCTGTACCCCTCGGTGGACCTCACTGAATTCAGCCGGGAGCCTTCGTTCGGCGAAGGCGCAGCATTCGATGCGATGGGTCTGGGGGAGGTCGGTTCGTATGCTGTCACCGTTGGTAGGATGTCACGCTTCAAGGGCATCTACGAAGCCGTCGAGCATCTAGTCGGAAGTGGTCTCGAGCTAGTGGTCATAGGAGGTGCCAAGGAGAGTGAGAATGCTGCACTGCGAGACTATGGGGATAGTCTCGGAGTGACAGTAAGGGTGTTGTCAGGCATAGACTCTGAATCGATGCGTGCTGTCATGCGCAACTCCGCCGCAATCATCGGTCTGGCTCACGGTGAAGCCTTCGGGCTGACTCCTATCGAGGCAATGGCTCTGGGCTCCCCTCCTGTCTTCGTCAACGAGGGTGGTTACACCGAGACCATAGTCGACCAATTCAATGGTAGGTTGGTCGAGCGCGGAGACGCCGAAGCCTGGCACAGAGCACTCGAACAGGCACGCGACCCTGGCACCCGGGAGCGCTGGGCGCGCAACGGGCTCGCTCGCATCGAGGAGCTCGGTCTTACTCCACAGGAACATGCCAAGCGGTTGTACTCGATTATTAACAGTAATGAACTTCAACAGTGAAGGTGGCTTGATGGCGTATACTGATGTCACTGTGGAAGAGGCGTCATGGTTGCTGACGGCTGCTGGAGTGGCACCATTGAGTAAGATACAGCCACTTACTGGGGGGTGGGCCAATTCGAATTATCTCCTAACCCTCAATGATGGCACACAGCTTGTTCTGAAGGTCTGGGATGAAAGGTCACCGGATGAAGTGGAACTGGTAATCAAGCATACATGTTGGCTCGCTGATCACGGTGTGCCGACACCTGCTCCATTGTTACTGGGGGAGAATAAATGGATGTTTGTCAAGGACAATCTGGCGTGGATGCTGATGCCGTATATTGACGGTGGTTGGCTACCCTCGGATTCTTCATCACTTTACGAACTCGGTAAGATGCAGGCACAATTACATGGAGTTCCGATTCATGGGAGCATTCCCACCACGTTTTCGATGGGATACGTCCTCTGGGAGAAGCTTGTCAAAGATGCGCGGAAAGAGGATTCAATGACCCCATTCTTACGAATGTTAGAGAAAGAGATGGATCTTCTCAAGCAAAGAATTCCAATGGATCTTCCCTGTGGCATCATCCATGGTGATCTGTGTCCTGACAACGTAATTGGGCGGAAGGGGGAGGTTCTCGCTCTACTAGATTTTGAGGAAATCTGTATAGAATCGTTCGCGATGGATCTTGTGATGACCTATGTTGGGTTTGGTTGGGAGGATGGTTTACCAGTTCCTGGATTGTGGGATGCGTTGTTGGCCGGATACCAGACAGTTCGTTCATTGTCAGGTGCAGAACATGCAGCCCTTGCTGACTTGCATCGCTATGCGGTCCTAGCAGTCGCAGCCTGGCGTTATTGGCAATTCATGGTTAATGTGCCTGGCACAGAACACGCCAATCGATATCTGGAGATGGTCAATCGATTGGATAAATCATTGCCATTCTGATGGTTCGCTACCTCGAAATGGTTGATGTGCCGCTCCCATTCCTCGGAAGGTGAGCATGACAGGTGTCGTCCATTCAATCTGCGTCCGCGAAGGTGGGGGAGTTCCCAAGCTCCCTCTAAGTGAGGGTAGGCTAGGGGCGGCGGGAATCGAAGGCGACAAGCCGAGGAGTTCGCGCAGGGCCGTCATCATCTACTCACTGGAGCGGATTGAGGGTCTGCGCGAAGAGGGGCATCCCATAGACGCCCCCGGCAGCCTCGGTGAGAACATCACCGTCGAAGGTCTAGACTGGTCGTCACTAGCAGTGGGCCTACGTCTGCGCCTCGGCGAGGTCTTAGTCGAGTTAACCAGTCCCACTGCGCCGTGCCACGTTATCGAGAACCAGTTCTCCGACCGGGACTCAAGTAGGATCGAGGAGGCGCGCTTCCCGGGCTGGTCGAGGTGGTGCGCAGCAGTCCTTGAAGATGGGATTGTGAGTCCGGGTGATACTGCAAGCTTCGAAACGCCGGGTTAATCTTGAAGATGAGGGGCTCTAGAGGCGATAGCATGATGATGAACGGTGGGGAACCAAAGATGGGTTTCAGAGCAAGAATCGGGCGTGGCTGGAGGGTAACCAAATTAGGGATGCATGTGGTTAGAGCCGACCCCGAACTCATGGCCTACATGCTGTTCTCAGCAATATTCTCAATTATTGCTGCAATTGCTATTTTGGCGCTAACCGGTGGCCTAGGATTCTTCGTCGGAGGTGAAGAGGGTGCTGAGAGTGGAGCCTATGTGGGCGCTTTCCTTAGTTACATGGCAATAGCGATAATCACTGTATTCTGGAACGCGGCTATAATCGCAAGCGCTCATGAGAGGCTGACTGCTGGAACAAATCCAAGTTTTTCATATGGTATCAAGCAGGCAATGAAGTGCCTGCCCCAGATTTTCATATGGGGGTTAATCTCAGGTACGGTTGGTTTGATTATTACGGCCCTCCAAAGTATGCAACAATCGGACAATCTTGTAGTGAGTATATTCGGACACATCGCCTCCTTCATCGTACAGGTCGCTTGGTGGATTGCGACGTTCTTCGTCGTTCCAATGATCGTGTTGGATAATATTGGCGTTGGCGAGAGTATGTCGAAGAGTCCGGAATTGTTCAAGCAGACCTGGGGGGAGGATGTGGTTTCGACGACTGGAACTGGAATAATCAACCTCTTGGTTTGTTTACTGATTGTGGTAATCTGTCTGCCACTATTCACACTGGGGGAAATTGGCTTCGGGCTGGGAATCTTGGTTATGTTCGCTGGAATAGCCGTCTCCGTTCTGTTCTTCAGTGCATGCGAAGCAGTGAATCGTGTCTCTTTGTACTACTTCGCCAAGACCGGTGAGTCGCCTCCGTTGGCCCAGAAGTACGGGCTCGATTTCTGAGTGGTGGCGCTTCGCCATTCTGATATACGCCGGGTGTCTCGCTTCGGCTCCGAGCAGAGGTACCCGAGTGGTCAAAGGGGCTGGGATGAGGTCCCAGTGCGTAGTGCTTCGCAGGTTCAAATCCTGTCCTCTGCACCATAATTCAACTGGGGCGATTAGTTATATTGATGAGTAGGTTTGAATAGGTCCTTCCTTAGTTCTGACCATGCCACATCGTGCATTGATCATATGGAAATGAAGGATAATTCCGATTTCATGAATGATGCAAAGAAGATAATAGAGGAATGGCTGGCCTCCTCAAAGGCTTGGTTTGAACTGGAGAGCGCTAGGTTGAGACTAGAAGCTGAGACGAGAGCGTGGGAAGCCGAAAATGATGTTTTCTCGCCTGAGGCGGGCTGCTATGAATGGGAGTTCATAGACGAGTGGTTGTGAGGCAGTTTCTTAGTGGTGTGCAGGAGGAAAGGTGTGTGGGCACCCGATTCTACGCACCAATTCTCGTCTGTATGATGCTAATGGCATCTGGACTACCTGACTCCGAACAGGAGGAGATTCGGAGTCTTGAAGATAGGAGATGGACCAACTCAAACGATGGTTATGGCCCAATCAACTACACCGGCGAACACACTACTGCCACGATTACTTCTGAAGGGAGAGGAGCGACACTCACTATGCCGGGCGGGCATGTCTACAATCAGCCTCTTCCCTTAGTCATCGCTCTACATGGATATTCCAGTTCCGGATCCTTCAACGCTTGGTGGATGAGCCTGTATGATAGTGTTCACGTGAACGAGCATCTATTGCTCACACCGGACGGCTCTATGAATATCATAGGGATGAGATTCTGGAATGCCACCGATGCTTGTTGCAACTTGTTTGATGACGAAGTGGATGATGTCGCCTTCATCGAGGGGCTGATTGGTCAAGCCGTCCAGAGCTACGGCGCAGACCCGGAAGGTATCGTGCTGATAGGCCACTCAAACGGTGCTTTCATGAGTCACAGAATGGCGTGCGATCAAGGGAGTATAATCGAGTCGATTGTATCACTTAATGGGGCAACATGGTACGACTTCGCCAACGAGTGTCCCGATACTGGAAGACCCAACATACTCCATGTACATGGCACTGCAGACAGTACCATACAATACAATGGTGGGGCGATGTTTGGAGGAACTTATCCTTCGGCCCCACAGTCGACTGCTTATTGGGCCGACAGGTCGGGGTGTGATGCGAGTTGGACAAAAGTCAGTAGCCTTGATTTGACTAACTCAGATGGGGTAGCTGAGACTGATGATCTCGAACATCTGAATTGCACCGATGGGAACAGAGTGGCACACTGGAGAATCAATAATGGAGGTCATAACCCCCTTCTGAACGACCAGGGATGGCCATACCATACTCTGGGATGGGCACTGGAGGATTTCTCACGTGACTCCGATGGCGATGGTTACCGCGACGATGTTGATGCTTTCATCTACAATCCCAATGAATGGGCTGACAATGATGGCGATCAGGTTGGTGACAATACAGATGACTGCGACCTTGATCCTGATGGTTGGGAGGATACTGATGGTGATGGTGTATGTGCTCCGACTGATCTTTTTCCCAACAATCCCAACGAATGGGCTGACAATGATGGTGACGGGATAGGAGATAGGTCGGATGCGGATGACGATAACGATGGTGTGGCCGACTACCACGATGCGTTTCCTCTAGATCCCACTGAGTGGGTCGATACCGATGAGGACGGAGTGGGAGATAATGCTGACACCGATGATGATGGAGATGGATGGGAGGATTCTGTGGATGCTTTTCCTCTTGACCCCAATGAACACTCTGATTATGACGGGGATGGAAAGGGCGACAATGAGGACTTCGACGATGATAATGATGGTTGGACAGATGATGATGAGTTGTCATGCATGACTGACCCTGTGGACGAGACCAGCGAGCCGTTAGACACTGACGGCGACTGGGTTTGCGATTTGATGGATGATGATGATGATGGGGATGGTGTCCCAGACAGCGAAGACCTGTTTCCCCTTGATGCCAGTGAGTGGGATGACAATGATGTGGATGGAGTAGGAGACAACTCCGATGCATTCCCTACAGATGGTTCCGAATGGGTAGACTCGGACGGTGATGGGGTGGGGGACAACTCTGATGTCTATCCTGATGATCCATCTGAATGGATCGATTCTGATGGTGATGGATTAGGGGATAACTCCGATGCATTCCCTACAGATGGTTCCGAATGGGTAGACTCGGACGGTGATGGGGTGGGGGACAACTCTGATGTCTATCCTGATGATCCATCTGAATGGATCGATTCTGACGGTGATGGGGTGGGGGACAACTCGGATGTCTATCCTGATGATCCATCTGAATGGATCGATTCTGACGGTGATGGGGTGGGGGACAACTCGGACGCATTCCCTAGTGATGCTAGCGAGACTCAAGATTCAGATGGAGACGGGGTGGGGGACAACTCTGATGTCTATCCTGATGATCCATCTGAATGGATCGATTCTGATGGTGATGGAGTGGGAGACAATTCGGATGCATTCCCTAGTGATGCTGGCGAGACTCAGGACACAGATGGAGACGGAGTGGGAGACAATTCGGATGCCTATCCCTACGACGCGGCCCTGTGGGAGGAGGAGGGTGTTCTCACGATGAGACTCTTAGGTGGCATAGTAGTGGTATTGCTTGTCTTGGTAGCCTACACTGGGCGACGGAAGTAAGCAGGCTGGCCTGGGATTGGACCAAAAGGAGCCAATATGGAATTCAATGTCGAAGAAGAGAGTTTTCTACTCCCTACATTAGTGTTGATCTTTCCCCAATCGACGAAAACTAAATTGAGGAAAATGCTGACAGGTGGTAGAGTTTTGGTCAATGGAATACCAGTTTACAAAGCCAAAGAATTACTCTTCAATGGAGATGAGATTGAGATTATTAACCACACAGATGCGATTAAAAAATCACCACCACCAAAACCAAAAAAGCAACTTTCTAAATTGAAAATTATATTTGAAGATGATTTTATTTTGGTTGTAGAAAAACCAGCAGGCCTACTTTCTGTCGCCACTGACAAGCTCGAGAATGATACTCTACATAGTCGCTGTGTGGATTATGTAAAGCACCAATATGAGCGTGCTTGGTGCCACATCGTGCATCGATTAGACCGCGATACTTCAGGAGTCATGGTATTTGCCAAAAATCACGAAATAAAAGAAGGGCTCCAAACTCAATTTGCTCAACGTGATGTGGAACGGGTCTACCATGCCCTTGTGGAGGGTGGGCCTGAAAAATCTGAAGGAATCGATTCGTCTTGGCTCGTGGAAGACAAACATCTGCATGTTAAACGTGTCAAATCAACCTACAAAGGATCGAAAGAATCTATCACACACTGGCGGGTTGAAGATCGAGATGAATTTGTATCTTTGATTGAAATCAAAATCGAGACCGGGCGCCGACACCAAATACGAATGGCAATGCAATTTCTGGGGTGTCCAATTGTTGGGGACACTGTACATGGGGCTACAACAAACCCACTCAATCGAATCTGTTTGCATGCAACTGCGCTTGGTTTTTTGCATCCATCAAGCAATAAATTTGTGCTATATGAAACAAATGTACCATTTGCAAATCGGAACAATAATGATCTTGGTTAGTAAGACATCTAGATGGCCTTGAAGAGTGTTACATACACCATCAAAGTGTGAGGTACCAACCCTCTAACCCATCGAAGAAGTACTGCACTGCGATGGTAATCGTCAGCAAGCCCATCACACGCGTGATTACCCTAGTGCTGTTCTCCCCTATTGCGTGCTGCATGCTGGAAACAGCATAAAATATCAGCATTGATACTAGCATCACCAGAAAGATTGCCCCTGCTACCATTGGTGCACTGTTGGTAGTTCCTAGGAGAATAATCAGACTAATCGAGCCTGGCCCAGCGAGCATTGGCATTCCTATGGGCACTAGTCCGAAATCAATTAATTCATCAGTTGAAATCTCGTCTCCTGAAGCAAGTGAGAATTGTTTCTTGGAGAGTTTTTGCCCTTCTTTGAGCATGTTGATTCCTGCTATACCGAGCATCAGACCGCCAGCAACACGGAGGCTGTAGAGTTGTATTCCCAAGTGATAAAGGAGGTCTTCTCCAGATACTAGGAAAACCATCAGCACCACAGCAGCAAAGGTGCAAGCACGACGAGCTATTGTCCTCAATTCAATTCTATCGAGATCCTTTCCTAGAGTTAAGAAGAGTGCGAGTGAAGCGGGTGGGTTGACCACAACTAGGAGTGGAATGAAGACTAGTGTGAAGGCGGCGATATCCATGAGCGGCCCGCCTAGCCCACCCTATTTCAAAGAGACTGGGCGAGGGATTCGTTTAGCAAGTGCAGAGTGGTGTCAACATCTTCCTTGGAGAGGACCATAGGCGGCTTAATTTTGATGATGTTGTGATGCGGCCCATCAGTGCTCAGTAGCACATTTCTATCACGCATATCCTCGACAATTCTAGCTGCTTCTTCGGTGGCTGGCTCCTGTGTTTCGCGGTCGCGCACCAACTCTATTCCGAGGAACAGTCCTCGCCCTCTGATATCGCCAATAATCGGATGTTGTTCCTGCAGTTCACGCAGACCTTCTATGAAGCGCGCGCCCAACTCTGTGGCACACTGCATCAGCCCGTCCTCCTCGATGACATCGAGCACTGCCATCCCAACAGCGCACGATACGGGATTGCCGCCGAAGGTGGAGAAGAATTCCATCTCCTCGAACGAAGCTGCTATCTCTGGTGTTGTGAACACCGCAGCCATCGGATGGCCGTTGCCCATCGGCTTGCCCATAACCACAATATCGGGCACTACTCCATGCTCCTCAAAGGCCCACATGTGCGTGCCAACTCTGCCGAACCCAACTTGGACTTCGTCGGCTATGCACAACCCCCCTGCCGCACGAACGTGTTCGAAGGCCGCTGGGAGATAGTCGGACGGCAGTGGTATTTGACCGGCGCACGACAACATCGACTCAACTAGGAAGCCGGCAATCGGTGCGGCATCGGCTACAATCTCACCCAACTCGGCTGCATAGTCACGCTCGCCGCCCCTGTAGATATCCGGAATAGGAACCACATGTACCCATGGCTCAGGTTCCCCTTTGCCGCCCGGTCCTCTGAACTTGTACGGGCTGAGGTCGATTAGCATCCCTGTATGTCCATGATAGGCACCTTCGACCACCACCATATCGTGGGAACCGGTATGTGCGCGTGCTATACGTACAGCCAGCTCGTTGGCCTCGCTGCCCGAATTGACTAAGAAGCCAACGCTGAGATCCTCTGGAAGAGTAGTTGCGAGCCTAGCGAGATAATCGGTTAGTCCATCGTAGACATATCTGGTGTTGGTATTCAGGAGAGCCATCTGGCGTTGGCCCGCCTCGACTACTGTGGGATTCGAGTGACCAACGTGGCATACATTGTTCACGAGGTCTAGGTAACGAGTGCCATCTGCTGCGAACAAGTACTGCATGCGTCCGTGAGTAATGTAGAGGGGTTTTCCATGGGCGACAGAGAGGGCCTTTCCGAGATGCGCTTCACGCTGCCTGAGAAGCTCGTCCAGTTGAATCCTTGAATCATTAGTCATCGAAGACCTCGATCTCAACCTTGCGTTTGACAAGGTCGGTGAACCTTGAGGAGTAGCGGGTGGCGCGCACGACGTGGTTGTCTATCCAGTGGTAATTGCCGCCTCTAGGCTTGCCCATCAGCAGGGTGTGGTAGCGGAAGCCCTTCTCGGCCAGCCACACCTCGGTGACCTCGCGGTGATTCTCGGTCCTCGCCGTGAAGAAGCAGATTCTATGGCCCTCATCGTACCAGCCGTTGATTGTCTCGATAGCGTCCGGGTAGGCCTCGGCAATGGCCATCCTGTGGGCCTCCTCATTGGGAATGTCCTCGCCTATCGTGCCGTCGATATCGATGAGGTAGTTCTTCGTCCCCTCAGGCAGTCCCGGACTGACATTCTTGCCAGACTCGTCGGTCTTATCGACTAGGTCCATACCTGTAAGCGGTGCGAAACCGTCCATAATGCCTCGTTCCTGAAATCCTGATTTCGGAAGTGGGTTCCCGGATTCCGAATCGTTCAAGAGATGTTGGTCAGACGGCCTGCCGTGCCTGGAGCCTACGACAGAAGCCGTCGCGAGGCTGTTGTGAGGCGTGTTTCCCCCAATTTTGACAGAGCTCTGTCGAATTACTTCGGCACTCAGACCCCCGATCCTGTGGCTGCTCAGGGCTCCCACGATGCGTACGTAATGGCCCTCCGAGCGCACGGCACGGATGTTGAAATCCTGGGCGCTTTAGATTCTCATCCTGACTGCTGTTTCGTCGAGGACTGTGCTGTGATGATTGATGGGGTTGCTCTGATTAGCAACCTAGGTGCGCCCAGCCGCAGGGGCGAGGAAGTGGCTGTGGCCAAGTATCTCTCTGAGGGGTCCGACATCCTCAGGATGCCGCAAGATGCGACCCTCGACGGAGGTGATGTCATATTCTTCGACGACCGTTACCTGATTGGGCTGTCCACGCGCACCAATCAGGCTGGAGCGGCCTTCCTGACTGAACAGGTCAAAGAGGAAGGTTTTGATGTGGAACTCATCGATATCCCATCCTCAACACTGCACCTCACCACCGTATGCTCTTCGCCCCGTGAGGGGACCTTGGTCGCAGCAGAAGGGCACCTGACTCAGGACCAGATAGGCCACCTGGCCGATGAAATACTGTGGGTCCCTAACTCAGATTCTTACGCGGCCAACACAATCGGCTACTCAGGAGACCGCGTAATCATCGCCGACGGATATGCCTCTACGAGGCAGATCATGCTGGATGCTGGTTTTTCGATAACAACTGTCGATATGGACGCTATCAGACAAGCCGATGGTTCTCTGACCTGCCTATCCGTATTCAACCGGTGACGCACTCCCAACGCTGAAAGGGACTATCCCTCCAGCAGTAACTCATGCATGTAGCAGGAAAAGTGTTTCTTGGGCTCGGAACCGTGTTACTATTACTCGGAATCGTGATGGCTGGATTGGGTGGAAACGCCCTAGAAGAAGTAGGAGATGTTGATGTTGAAGCAAAGACCGTTTGGAGTGGACAAGATGGCGTCTTCACATATGATGGAAGAGACATGTTGATGGTTTTCGTGCCTGATACAGTCAGGTGTGACGAGTTCACTATCACATTCTCAAACGAATCGGGGGACACCACTACAAAGATGGACGGGTGCACTGAAGACGGTTCTGCGCCTGAGGGCAATGCTGACGATCCAGCCGGATGGTACCACATGGGAACATTTGGGGGGGAAGGGGAGTCTGCCGGAGACTACAATCTGAGTGCCACCGCTGAGGTCAATTTACTGCCGATGTGGGGAGTTGTTGGAGAAGAACTCGGGGAAGCCGCTGGCGGAATTATGGGCATTATAGGGGGAGTGGGTCTTTCCGGCTGTGGGGTCTGCTTCCTGCTTCTTGGAGGCATACTAGCCGTCGCCCTGAGTGATCCCAAGGAAGCAACGCAGATGCAGCAACCTCCGTCAGTCTGACCGAGGCATTGAACACGAAGCCTTTGCTCGCATGGGTGTGCGCTCGCGAAGTGGAATTGCCCTCTTGCTGGCCGCCGTGATGGTTTCAGCACCACTCGGGGGGTGCTTATTCAATGAAGAAGAGAGAGAGGCGGACGCATCTAGTCTGAGCGTTAGTCCAGAGGTCCTTGAGGCAGGAGTATTCCAGTTGGTCGAACTCAGCGCCAAGGCCGCCATGTCAGTCTATGTCCCATACTTGGTCATCGATCCGGTAACAGGATACGTGCAGAACTCGACTGTGATTGATCTCTCATCTGGATCAAGCGTCACACTGGATCTGCTCGCGCCGCCAAGAGTGGGTAGCGTTCTGTTGCTGGTTGGAGAAAGAGGGCGGGAGCACTGGCCTGCGCGTGATGCCAGCGAGTCCTGGATGAGTTGGTTGATGGGAGGAGGTGATGATAGGAAAGATGGCAACGGTGTGATGCGCGTCACCCATGATGAAAACTCGACATTGGACACTGTCAACCACAGTAGCGAGCGCGGTGGGCGTGTCTCGGTCAAGACCATTGATTCCCTCAGGCCACAAACCACAGGGCTCGATCAGGGCGGTGCACATTCCAGTGGGTTACTGCATGGCAAGATAGTGTATGACAGGCTGCACGAGATTACAGATCCTGGATTGGCTCTCGACGTTGATGGGCGCTCCGGATACTGGGACAGATGGGCTGGCCAAGGTAACCCAGCCTACGAGGATGCGGCTCAATACCTCATTTCCGAATTAGATTCATTCGGATTAGAAGTGATGACTCATCGCTTCGAATTTACTGACATTTTCAACATCCAAAATCCCGAGGCGTACAACGTCTGCGCGTACAAATGGGGTTCCGAGACGCCCAATGAATGGTTGGTATTCGGAGCCCACTTCGATATTGCACCGCCTGCCAACGCTGTACTTCTCGACCCCCACACAACCGGCTCGAGAACCTACGGAACGCGTGTGGGTGCCTATGACAACACAGCTGGCACCTCGATGGTTTTGGAGACTGCAAAGGTTCTGGCTGGATTTGAGTCGCGCCGGACAATGGTGTTCTGCCTGTGGTCTGGAGAGGAGGGGGGCAAGCGTGGTTCCGATTACTGGACCGAGTATTACGTCAAGGAAGACCATCCTGAAGTCACGGTCACGAATTACATCAATCTCGACATGGCTGGAGTGAACTGGCCGGGTGGTGGTGGGGCGCCACATGGAGATCCTGACCCCCAAATCGACGAGGACGGATACCCAAAGGACTCCGAGATCTGGCCGATGCGGGTTTACATTGGCCCCGGACCTAACCACGACAGCCTAGACCAGCCCGAGATGGTAGGGCTGTCTCAGTGGATAGGAGGAGATGCACTTGGGCTCGAGGAACAGATGGGGACGCTGGTTGGGGTGAACTACACGGCAGACACCTGGAAGACTGATGTCTGGTTGGACATGGACAGGCCCGAGATTATTGTCTACGAGGATACCACCGCGAGAAGTGACCACGCTAGCTTCCAAGATAATCTGGGGACGGTTACCGTTGGCTTCGGGGGACTGGTAGACGGTTACTGGTGTTATCACCAGACCTGTGACACTCTGGATGAGATGGAAGATTGGATGGACACTACTGGAAAGGACTACGGAGAGGAGAATTCTGGTGTCTCGAATCTCGTAAACAGCCTCGACATGATCACTTGGTGGGCTCTGATGATATTCTTCCACTGCGATGAGAAGCCGGTGCTAAATGAGTTACTGTAGAGACTTGCCAGTAAAGCCGAACAAAGATCTCGGCAAACTTTGAGTGTGGCACTCTCGCTCGGCATTACCTGTCGGGGAAAGTCAGATCGTAGCTTGATCTAATAATACCAAACACAGAGGTGATAACATAGGTAAGAAAGGCGGACTAAAGAACGGTCCTTCAACGACTGGAAACAAGTCGGGCAAGGGCCGATCAAATAGGTGAAATTATAATTTCACATTCAATTGTCCTGGGTATGACAGAAAACTACCTGACTTATTCAACGTCATTTAATATCGCATAACTGCCACAATCATAGAATGGAGTCTAGATGGGTGAAGTTGAACCATACCATGCTCAGACAGATGATTAGCCATATCCAGAACACTGGCCTCGACCAGGATCTGATCTTCTTGCCATCCAAAGGACCGAATGGTAGCATATTGAGAGCTCCGAGGATGCCATTCGCAAACATCCAGTAGTAAATCAACACATCAGATAACTCTCCTGAACCTCCCAAGGTTACAGCGCATAGCAACCCAATGCACCACAGAACCACATTGCTCACAGGACCTGCCAGAGCAACCTTACCAAACTGTTCCCTCGTTGTGTTGCCTGCTACCATCACCGCGCCGGGAGCCATGAGGACTACACCGATGAGTGCGGCCAGTATGACTCCGAGTCGAAGGCCTCCAGGAGACGCTCTGAACTCAGCCCAGCAGCCGTACTTGCGGGCCTGTATCTTGTGGGCTATCTCATGGATCAAGAAGCCAGGAGTGAAGGTTAGGAGTCCTATGAATGTGAAGTCCACGAATCTGTCCGTATTGCTCAGTGCTCCGAATATACCCCCAGAGAACATGAAGCCGAGTGCTATGGCGAAGGCTATCGTCGCCTGAGTGAGGTGTGCGATCTCAGTCTTTGAAAAGTGCCAGAGTGAGCCAGTGTGAACCGGGAGGGGGCTTGCCTGCTCTTCGAAGCCGAAGATTCGTGCAAAGGGCGCGGCCGAGCCTGTAGCGTGGACTACCCGGATGTGTGGCTGGCGCCAGTTTCCGTCATCGCGGGCAGCGCTGTGACTGCCCGGAGATGTCTTCTTGTCAAACGGGTCATCATCGAGCCAGTGCGCCCTCGGGTCCCTCTCACCGCTCATCCCTCATCCTCCCCCAACAGTTCCTCGACCTCAGAGAGGAGTTCCTCCCACGTCGGCATGTGCTTGGGTCTCTCACCAGTAATTTTTGCCAGCATTTCCTCTCTCTGTTCTACGCTGAGTTCCACATCGTGCCATTCGTTGTTGTTGGCAACATCTCGAATTAAGGATCTTTGTTTCTTGTTCTTCTGTTTCTCGAACACAGCAATAATCTCCTCGATGGTCTTGGCTGGAGCCTTGCCCTGATGTGCATCGATAAGTGTGGAGTAATGAATCATCATCTCCCCATGTGTTGAGTCCTCATTGTAATCAACTGGATTGGCTAGCATGGTCACAAATTCTCTTGCCAGTCTATCGGCCTTAGATGTGGCCTGAGTCGACAGTCGTTCCCTCGTCTTCGCGTGTGACGCAATACACAAGCGGCAGCGCTCCGAGCCGGTGACATCTGGCTCGTCGCAGCATAAGCAGCAGACGGCGAAACCCATCATGTTCATCGAGGACCGGGGTAGGCTCACGTGCTCCGCTCTGACTCGACCGTCATCAATCCTACTCACAGCCTGTGCATTCATGAGTCGCCTGTTGTTGCATAGACCATGGACGCGCAGACGGTGCACGAGCGACGATGGCAGATCCTCGCTGTGATGAGTCTGAGCCTAGTAATCACCCTGCTGAATAACGTCACTGTCAACGTGGCTCTGCCCGAGCTCTCAAAGGATCTGGGGGCGGACAACACCGAGCTCCAGTGGATTATGGATGCATACGTCGTGGTGTTTGGAGGAATGTTGTTGGTGATGGGGGCCGTTGGGGATCGTTTTGGTCGCAAACCGGCCCTGATGATGGGTCTAGCAGTGGTTGGGCTGGTTTCCGCACTAACCGCCCAATATGCCACGACATCTGATCACGTAATCGGTGCGAGGGCTCTAATGGGCCTAGGAGCGGCTCTGGTGATGCCTGCGACTCTGTCAATCATCGTCGTGGTGTTCCCTCCTGAGGAAAGAGGGAAGGCGGTCGGTATCTGGGTGGGCATGGCTGGGATAGGTGCGCCCATCGGCTTGCTGGTAGGGGGATGGGCGGTGGAAAACTTCGACTGGAGGATGGTCTTCTGGATTAATCCCCCGTTAATTGCTCTGGCTATGGCTCTGGGTATGCTACTGGTGCCTAACTCCCGTGACGAGAAGGAGACGCCTTTGGATCCAATTGGTGCGGTTCTCTCTGTCGGCGCGCTTGGTTCTATTCTGTACGCCATCATCGAAGGTCCGAGCTCCGGGTGGACCAGCAATGAAGTCGTAGGCCTCGGTACACTAGGCCTGATTCTCGCTATTCTGTTCGTTCGATGGGAGAGAAGGACGGAGCACCCGATGTTGCCCATTGAATTCTTCCGGGACCGAGGGTTCGCTCTAGGCCTAATCGCCATCAGTCTGGCCTTCTTCGTAATGTTCTCCTTCATGTTCACACAAATGCTTCACTTCCAGCTGGTGCGTGGCCACTCCGCGTTTGAGGCAGCCCTGCGCTTCCTGCCGTTGCCGCTTGGGTTGATGCCTGCCGCGGCGAACAGTGACCGACTCTGTGCGAAGTTTGGAAACAACAACGTGGTGGCCGTCGGGCTCACCCTAGTCGCCACAGCGATGCTAATCTTCACGACTGTAGAGATAGGCACGGATTACCTCGTTCTGGGTCTAATCTTCTTCCTGACCGGGATGGGGATGGGCCTCACGATGGCACCGTCAACGACCATGGTGATGGATTCCATACCACATGACAAGGCCGGTGTGGGTAGTGCGACAAACGATGCGAGCAGGGAAGTTGGAGGAGCTTTTGGAATAGCCATTGTCGGCAGCGTTCTCAACGAAATCTATCAGAATAAACTGGTGGTGCCCAGTGGTCTGGTGGAACATTCGGGGGTTGTCTCCGAGTCGTTTCCAGCGGCTATGCGGATAGGAGGAGAGTTACTTGCTCAAGGCAACACACTTGGGGCCGAATTAATCGAGAATGCGAGATGGGCGTTCGTCGAGGGTATGACGGATGCCGCAGTGGCGCCCGCAATCGTGGCTCTGGTCACTGCCTACCTCGTCAAGAGGTACATGCCCAGTGGTTTGAGGCGAGAAGGTGGGGAGAGTTCAGTCCCACCAGTTGAGTCGGTCGGTGAAAACCTCTCCTGACTTGACTGCCTGCAGCACGACTGTAGAGGGTGTGTCCGGCTTAGTTGGAGAGAACACGGAACAGGGGACAATCTCGAAGGTGCCGTCGGGCTTCTTCCATCGCAATTTGGCCTTGGCCTGGCCGCCATTCTCGTAGTACTCCATTCTGAATTCGTAGATTTCTCCGGCCTCGAGCTCTGCGGTTGCCTGGTGCTTGCCGACCTGGTCGTACCACTCATCGATTAGAAGCTGGCCGTCTAACCACAGCCTGACGCCGTCGTCGTTGCTGGTCTCGAGAGTGTACGAGCCGGTCTCCCTAGGCAGCAGGAAGCCGGACCAACGGATGCTGAACTGGTCGCTACCGACTCCGGAGGGTCCACCACCTCCCCAATTAGTGTCGATGTTTGGGTCGACGCCGGAGACCTTGGGGTCCCCGGAGAGGTCCTTGTTGTCCCAAATCTCGGAGACCAGGCCGCCGCCGCAGTTGATCTGCACCACGATCTCGGGCTGGGTGACCGCCTCGCTAGTTGAGTGGTTCCTCGCGCCCTCAGTGCCGTGGAAAATCAGGAAGAGTCCCCAGAACGGTCCTTGTAGTGCTAGAGCAGTCAGCATAAGCGCCGGTATGAATAGGGCCCAATACCACCCTTCCGGTTCCATCCCGATGCCGAACATGCCCCCCCACCAAGTGTAGCAGGTGGAACCCACGAAACAGAGCCAGAAGAGGAGCAAGCCGATGTGGGTCAGGTGTATGCCGCCAATCTGCTCGGCCGCCCTCGCCTCGTTCGGCTTGCCCCAGAAAGCCCATGTGAAGAGTAGGGTCGAGTAGCACCAAGGATAGAGGGCGAAGCCGGTGAGGAGGATTGCGAGCTCTCCCCACCCCCACCCAGCGTAAGATGAGAGGGCTTCCCCCCACATCCAGGGTATTCCCCAGATAGCGAGTGCGAAGGCCATCCAAGGGAAGCCCAAGACCATCACTATGCAAGCGGCCTTGAACAACCCGGAATCGAATTTGCTTTCTTTGGCGACAGTGACGTACGTACCCTTCACCCTGTGGGATTTGGCGTCCTTGTCATAGGTTGACACGGAATTGCGTCGGGGCCTGTGGATAAGGGATTATCCTACATTCTGGAAGCAGCGTACTCAACCGCGTTGTGGAAAATCGCCATGCCCTCGCCCTCACCGTGCTCGGTCTCCTCTCGTGTCCATGTTGCTCCCAACCAAGTAGAGTGGTTGGCCTCCGGGTGAGGCATGAGCCCGAACACGAGACCTGAGGGGTCACACACCCCGGCAATATTTCTCCAACTCTGGTTGGGTGAGACCGGGTATGGCAGGACCTCGTCGCTAGCTCCGGGGTATTCGGTGGATGGATCGACGTAGCGGGCTACTAGCTGGCCGGTTTCGGCCCACTGATCGAGTAGATTGCGGTCGTCGGTTACGAACTTACCCTCCCCATGGCGAACAGGGACGCGCATGCGAGACACCCCTTTCGTCCAGATACAGGGACTGTCGGGGTCGAATTCGAGCGTGGCCCAGCGGTTCTCATAGTGCCCGCTATCATTGAGTGCAAGAGAAGCTGTCTGAGTTAGGCTGACTTCATCGTCGCCGGGAAGGAGTCCCATCTTGACCAAGACCTGAAAGCCATTGCAGATTCCTATCACTGGCTTGCCTGCCCTTACGAAGTCTCTGACCTGTTCTCTAAGGCCGAACCGCAGGCGGTTGCCCATCAAACGGCCGCTGCCAAGGTGATCGCCGAAGGAGAAGCCCCCGGGTACTGCCATGATGTGGTAGTCGTCGAGGCTGACTTCGCCGTTCACCAATCGATTGACGTGAATCTTGTCCGCCAAGGCCCCAGCCATCTCGAAGACTGCCATGGTCTCGGTCTCGCAGTTAATGCCAAAACCGGAGATTACCGCAACCCTAGGTCTCGCAGTCATCACGCATCACCCCCCAACGAGCCTTGCCAGGCCTTCTTCAACTCCGACATAGAGGCTTGCAGTGCCTCTGTATCGCCATAAGATACTGTGATTTCGTCGCCCACTTCCACTGTTCCCAATCTACTGCAAGAGTTACCCTTCATCGCAGCAGCAAAGGCATCGGAGTCTTCCGGAGACACGCTAACAAGAATTCTGCCGAGACTCTCACCGAACAGAGCCCCCCATTCGTCGAGGTGGTTGCAGTCTCTCTCAAGAGAGGATATGTCCGCGGACGCGCCTGAGTCTGATCCGAAGCAGCACTCAGCGAGGGCGACCGCGAGTCCTCCGTCACTGCAGTCATGGGCACTCGCAACTAGGCCTTCAGACATTGCCGAGGTCAGAGCGCGGTACATTGCGAGGTTGCGCTCGGGATTGATGCGCGGCACCTCGCCGCCAATGCCCCCCGAACCTTCGTCGCGGAACATATAGGCAAGTTCGCTCGCACCGAGTTCTTGATGAGTTTCGCCGAGAAGATAAATGTGGTCGCCCGGGCTCTTGAAGTCGCTTGAAACTGCCTTGCGCACGTCGTTGTGATTACCAATCAAGCTGAACAGAATGGTGGGCGGGACGCTGATCTTCTCGCCGTGCATCGTGACATCATTTTTCATCGAGTCCTTGCCGCTGATACACGGAAGTCTGTAGGCCCTGCAAACTTCGTCTATTGCTCGGTTGGCACGCACTAACTGTGCAAGTTTGTAACGTCCGTCTGGTGTCTTAGGAGATTCCACAGAATCGGGCCAACAGAAGTTGTCCAATCCAGCTATCATCTCGAGATCAACTCCGACGCAGACTGCATTGCGCAGCGCCTCGTCAACACTTGCAGCAGCCATAGAATAGGCATCGATGTCCGAGTACCGAGGAGTGATTCCGTTCGAGATTACGGCTCCCTGAGTTCCGCCAAGTAGGGGTGCGATGACCGCAGCGTCTCCAGGAGCGTCGTGGTTGACACCACAGAACGGCTTGATGACTGACTGTGCGATGACTTCGTGGTCATAGGAGCGGACCCAGGCCTCCTTACTCGCCACGTTCGGTCTCGCCATCAACCGAGACAACACATCGCCCATACCTGTGGCAGACATTGAGGGTGGCCAGAATGGCTCGTGCTGAGGGGGTGTCCACTCTGATTCAAGTTGCAACTGAGGGCAGCCGTCGTGCAAGAAGGAAATCGGTATGTGAGCTACCGGAGTATCGGCGAAGCGCACAACGAATGCTCCCGAATCAGTGAATTCTCCAATGTTCGTAGCCTCAACCTCGTGGAGTATAGCAAGAGTTTCGAATGCCTCACAGTCCTCCGGTCTTACGCCCACCGTCATGCGCTCTTGTGACTCCGAAACTAGGATTTCCCACGGTGATAAACCGGCCTGCTTGAGGGGAACAACTTCCAGGTCTATCTCCGCTCCGTTGGTGAGTTCGGCCATCTCCCCCACACTGCTAGACAAGCCGCCAGCTCCGTTGTCAGTGATAACCTGAATAATTCCAGTATCCCTCGCTTCGATGATCATATCAATCATCTTCTTCTGTGTAATCGGGTCGCCAATTTGTACTGCAGAAGACGGGCTCTCTTCTGTCAGCTCGAGACTTGAGAAGGTGGCTCCGTGGATACCGTCGCTGCCAACTCTTCCTCCGACCATGTAGATGATATCGCCCGCACTTGGAGTCTTGTCATGGCTCTCACGACCATCAGATAGCCGGCGAGGCATGATGCCAACGGTACCACAGTAGACCAGTGGCTTGCCGAGGTAGCGCTCATCGAAAACCATGGCTCCGTTGACTGTAGGGATGCCTGACTCATTGCCTCCAGCGCGCACCCCAGCGTGGACCCCTCTGAATACCCGAGAAGGGTGGAACAGGCCGGGGGGTAGGTCTCCTGTGTAGTCAGGTGGACCGAAGCAGAAAACATCGGTGTTGGCGATGGGGCGGGCGCCCAGCCCAGTGCCGAGAATGTCGCGGTTGACTCCAACTATCCCGGTTATTGCCCCCCCGAACGGATCCAAAGCACTCGGAGAATTGTGAGTCTCGGCCTTCATACACAGGCTCCACTCGTCGTTCCAGGCGATTACGCCTGAATTGTCATGAAATACGCTCAGAAGCCAATCGACCTCTTTCTGAATGTCCAATGTCGGCCTCACGATATGTGTTTTGAACAGTGAATCAATGACCGAAGATTCCCCTGTCACGTTGTCCTTGTGGTTGATTCTTGCTGCGAATATCTTGTGAGAGCAGTGCTCAGACCAAGTTTGCGCCAGACACTCAAGTTCAGCATCTGTAGGGGCTCCAGCGGGCAAACCAAGGCTCTCCCTCGCCACTCTGACTTCGGGGTCGCGATAGTGCGCCTGGATGGCATGCATCTCATTGAGATTGAGGGCGAGCAACCCTGTCTCACTAATCTCCTCCAACTGCTTGTCGCTCACCTCAAGGTCGACGATAGCAGGCTCAGCGAAGACAGCAGGGGGTCTGTCGGGAAATCCCAGAGAAGGCCAACGAGCGGAGGCGCAATCATCTGCTCCCGCAATAGCGCAGCGCTCAATCATTGGATTGTGAATCATATTGGCAAGTTCGGAGGGATTGGTGCCTTCTGGAAGGTCCCAGAACATATAGGTCCGGCTTGTTGCAACTTGGGATTGACCCGCCAATCTCGGGTATAGGGTGATGAGTCCGTCGAGACCCGCCTGCCCAGCGTTATCCGTCACCCCGGGTTTGAACCCGACTTGGATGACAGCCTCGGGAGTATGGGGGAACAGGTCGTTGGAGTTCAACAAGGCCTCGTTGCTGGAACCGATTTCAATTACGGGGTCGGCGAACAGGTCGTACACCGATCTTTCAACCTCATCCTGACTCATCTCAGCCTTGATCAGGTACCCGAGGTTGACTCGTACTCCTCCAACCTTGATTCCATGGTCGGCGGCCAACATAGTGGCCACGCTATCGCCTCGAGCATCGGGCAACCCCTCCATATCCCGAGTAGTGACCTCGATTGCGTGAACGGTAACGCTTCCGCTCATGCTTACTATCGGCTGCCGCCCGTCCATGAACAAAGCGGCTCAGGCCGTAGGCCTGTTTGGTATAACAGAAAGGGAAAGGCTTGAGAGAGGGTCGGCGGCGAGAGGGTTCGATGCGAACCGAGGAGGTGTGGGGCGCTAGATGGCGGGCTTGTGCTCATCCTCTGTCTCATCGCTTCATGGAAACGGCTGCTGAGAAGGGGACATTGGTAGTACTAGCGGCCGATCTTTCGACCACAGAAGAACTAGTGGGACTCATCCATCAAGTTGGCCCTCACATAGCCGCACTCAAGACTCATGTGGATATGGTCGAAGATTTCTCGCAAGAGTCCTGGCAAGAAGTAGTAGATGCGGCTAAATCACACGATTTGATGCTCTTCGAAGACCGTAAGTTCGCCGACATAGGTAAAGTTTCACAGACCCAAATGGGAGGAATTTACGACATCCGCTCTTGGGCCGACATTGTCACTGCCCACCGCATCTCCGGACCGGATATTGTCGATGGTATCGCTGCGGGGTGGGATGAGGTACAGAGAATAGGAGGGGTGTTCCTCTTGGCACAGATGTCGAGTAGGGGTAATCTGCTATCTGAGGGCTACACAGACGAAACAATCGTCACCGGGGCTGCTTCACCCCATGTACTCGGATACATCGGCAACGGCAGTTCCCCGGACGAGATCTCCTCTCTGAGAGAAAAGGTCGGCGAGGGCAAGATGATCTGGACGCCGGGAGTCAACCTATCAGCCGACGAAGGAGTCCTAGGGCAGCGCTACGGCCATCCATCGGATGCCATCAGGGCTGGTTCGGACGCGGTCATCGTGGGCACGGGAATACATGGCTCGGACGACCCCGCTGCAGCGGCCAGGGCATACGCAGATGCGACTTGGACCGTCTTGCAGTCAAGATGAGCGAATAGCCTTCAGAAGGCACTCAAATCAATGACTATGATGGGGTCGATATACTCCAAATAGACCCCCGCTTGGGCGCCCACAGCGGCCAGAACAATGAGGATGAGGATCCTACGACCCCATCCCCGCTTCTTAGCTGGCGATTCCTGTTCGGGTTCGGAGGGGTCTTCGGACGGCATCTCGACTGCTTCCAGCGTCGGTGGCATCAACGGTGGCATCGGTATGACCGGTATCTCCGTCTCCTCTACCTCAGGGTAGAGTTCGTCGAGATCGGCGAGACCGGGAGCAGGAGGTATTTCGCCCATCATCGTCTCCCATTGTTCGTCAAACACCGACTGCGTCAAGGGGGTGACGAGAACACCGACAGCTCCTGCGGAGTAAGCGGCGTCCCGGGCCTTGGTAGTACCTGATCTAGAAGTGACAATGGCTATTCTCGCACTGTAATCGGTCTCGCGCATCTCAAGCGCTGCTATGTGACCGTTCATCGAAGGGATATCAAGGGCGAGGAACACCAAGTCGGGCTGTAATCTAACGTATTCGTCAACCGCTTTGTCACCATCACCACAGAACTCAGTACGCCATCCTTGATGTTTCATGATACTGCGTATCCTGCCCTCAGTGGTGGCGTTGCCAACCACCACAAGCGCAAGTGGCTGCTCTTCGCTGGACATCTTCACACCGACGTGCGGGTCGCGCTTCAAGAACGACGCGGTCACTGGTCCGGACCTCACTCCAGAATAGAATCAATGAGCCAAGCAGGGTCGAAGTCGAGAAGATCATCGTAACCTTGGCCAACGCCTGCCAGTACTATCGGTCGGCCTGTGGCATGGGCGATTGAAAGAGCGGCTCCCCCCTTGGCGTCGGTGTCAAGTTTGCAAAGAGCGGCTCCGTCAAATCTCAACATGCGTTGGAATTCTACAGCCTGTGTGACCGCGTCATTGCCCGCTAAGGCATCTGCCACGAAAATTACCAGATGGGGTTGTGTGACCCGATGCACCTTGCGTAATTCCTCCATCAGATTGGTCTTGTTCTGCATCCTGCCTGCGGTATCGATGATTACAACGTCTTCTCCTCGCGCCTTCGCGCTCTCTACAGCGTCTCGGGCAACTGCGGCTGCATCGCCTCCTCTTTGACTGCGAATACAACGTACACCGAGACGTTCTGCGTGAGTTGCAAGTTGATCGATTGCGCCGGCTCTGAAGGTGTCCGCGGCGGCCAACACTACGCTGCGACCCTGTTGGGTCAATCTGTTAGCAATCTTTGCAGTGGTGGTCGTCTTTCCTGTACCATTGACACCGACCAACATGATAACTACTGGGGAACTGTCTTCCAAATGGGCGCTTACAGTTTTGTTGAAATCCCAGTATCCTGCTTCTAGGAGACGGAGCAAGGTGCTTCTGAGTGCTTCCTCGACAACTACCTCGATCTTCTTGGTGGTGGAGATACGACTGCCTATGAGTGTCGCCTTGAGTGTATGAATGACATCCTCGACAGCACTTTGCGCCATATCAGATGACAATAATTCCTCCTCAAGCTCCTCTAAAATCCTGTCCAACTTATCGCTGCTCATCACCACACGGCCGCCTGTCTTAGTGACTGAATCACCAAGGTTGACCTTGATATCGGCGGGTCCACTGGCGACAAGATCGTGCCCGGTAGTGCTCTGCATCGGATTACTGACTGTAGGTTTCTCTGACTCTGTGGGTCGCTCGGCCTTCTCCACGGATGCTGCTCGGTGGGCTTTCTTGCGTTCTTTGCGACTGATTGGTTGGGCGAATGGGTCCTCAGTAATCTCGTCAGAATCATCCCACTCATCCTCAATTTCAAGGGTGGGTTTTGGAGTGGCTTCCTGAGGGGTTGGTCTAGTCTCTTCTAGGGCTTCTTTCAGACGCTTACCCTGCTCGACGGCTTCTTCTGCCTCGACGGAGTTTTCCTCGGCAGTGATTTCTTTCTCATCGGTTTTCTTGAAGTGTTTTTTGAAGCGATCAAACAGCCCCATATACTCGCCTCAGTCATCTAGAGTGAGGTCGGTACCTCGCTTACGCCGCGCACGGCGTGGGGCGGGCGTGCTGGGTGCCGGCTCTTCGATAATTGTCTCTGGTTCCAAACCCTCTACGCTCTCATTGAACTTCTGTGCGAGGTCGACAGTAGAGTGTTCCAGTTCGTCGAAATCTGTCTTCATCCTCTCAATTATAGTGATTAGTTCATCGCTCCTCTTAGTGAGAATCTCGGCTGCCTCTTCTCTGGTACGCTCGGCCTGTACCCTGCTACCGATATCCACTACAGCACCGCCATCTGCTGGGATGTTGGCCACTATCTGGACGCCTGAGCCAAGAGGAATCATGGCTCCTTCGGCACCTTCATCGGGAATGGCCAACAGGGCCTCAATGGCTTGCATCTGCTCAACACGAATAGATTCTAGTTGACGCACCTGCTGTTCGATGGCCTGCATACGCTCTCGATTAACTTCGACCAGTTGGGCGATGTGTTGTAGCTCCTCGCGGTCGACTGCCATCAAGCCGCTCGTGATGCCCGACACCCATGAAGCCGTCGGGAGTCATTCGCCGTCCCAGATTCCCTCTGCGATCATGAACTCCATGACCTTCGAGGACACGTTGGCGTGATTGCCTCCGCGTACTCCTGTCGCTGATATCTTGAATACCTCGGCTGGAATGTCCTCCGCCTCACGTATCTCATAGCCGACCTTGCGGCCATAGGAGACGGCTTCTATGTCTGGCATAATCCACGCCTCGACATCCTCACCTTGGTAGCGATGTTCGATCATCCGTTTCCGCACCAAAGCCGAGTAGGGGTCCGATTCAGATACTGGTGTGTCCCGAATACCCACGATTACGCGCTTACCTTGGTCGAGCTCTTGTTGAATGAGCCATTCGTGGCCAACATGTAGTGGTTGCCAACGCCCGGGTAGCAGTACTCCCTTCGGTTTCTCAAATAAATGCGCCAACTGGTCAACCAGATCATCGACGCCCTTCCCATATTCTCCACTAGAGTCAAGCGAAAAATGGGCGCACTCAGGTTCGTCAAACGGATCGGTTATTCCAGTAAAGTTGGAAATCTCTCCGCTTCGGGCCTTTGCGTACAGACCCTTCGCATCACGCTCCTCACAGACCTCTAACGAAGTGGAAACATGTACCATCATGGCGTTTCCTGGGAGAATGTCGAGTATCTTCAGGCGGACATCCTCGTAAGGTGTGATAAAGGAGCAGAGGACGTTTGTGTGCTTGGATATCATCTTGGCCATGCGAGCTACCCCTAGCAAGTGGCGCTCGCGGCCTTCGCGACTGAAGTCGGTGTTGGAGAAGAAATCGCGAATGGTGTCGCCATCTAGCACTTCGCAACCGAAGCGCTCGGCCGCAGCCATGGCGATGGTTGTCTTACCTGCTCCTGAGAGGCCAGTTAGCCAGACTACACGATTGCCCATCACAGCCACCTGAAATACGGCCGTGCCACAGTAGTTCCCTATATCACATCGCCGGGAGCGCGTACAACCTATATCGTACGGGGGGCAGGAGGAGTTGTGTCGATGATGGAGGATTTGGTTCCAGATGTTGGGGCTTTCCTACTAGGGGCTCCTAAATCAGGGACTACTTGGTTGGCCAACGTTCTGGAGCAGCACCCCGGAATCTGTATCTCTGACCCGAAGGAGCCGAACGAAGTCGCTACCCACAAAGGGACCTTCGGTAGAGATGTTTGCGAGCCGGATTGGGAAAGATATGCCAGCTGCTTCCAAGGAGATGGGGTGAAGATGGATTGCTCGGTTCACGCACTCGCCTGTCCGGTTGCTCCTAACAGGGTCGCCGAACATTGGCCGGAAGCGCGATTTGTGGTCTGCCTGCGGGAGCCTGTAAGTCGAACTATCAGTCATTGGGGGATGGTGCTTGATACTGAAGAGGATGTGCAGAACGGCGCTGACTGGTCCGACTTCACCTCAGCGTGGCGCGACCAGCGTTTGAGCTGCGACACCCTATACGGAGATTGTATGAGGAGGTGGTTGGAGTGTTTCCCCAGAGACCGTTTCCTATTGCTTGACTCGAAAAGAATGAGAGATGAGGTGGTTATTGTTCTGGCTGAGGTGGTCGAACATTTCGGAGTGGAGGCTTTCGACTTCGATCTGCAAGAGGTGCATAATGCCAACACGGCCGACGACAGAAGACCTCTGACCTTCCTTGGAAGGGGATTTCGTTTGGTTGCCTCTATGGTACCTAGATTCTTGAAGGGTCCTTTAGTCTCAATGTTGCAAAGACGGGGTGTGAATATCTACAAAATGCCAGTTCTCAGCAAGGGACGTATGGTTAGGGAGATTCCGGATACCTCTGAGTTGGGTGTATTGACTGAGGAATTGCAGGCAGATCTTGAGTTGTTAGAAGCATTGACTGGTTTCGATACCTCGGTTTGGAGAATTGGTAATTGGTAATTCGCTAATTCCACCAGTCTTCTTATTTCTGAGCCAAGACCCATTCAGTAATCCACTTCTCGTCTGATGTGACTAGGAAGTATGGGTTCAGAATCTCGTCGACCAGATCGTAATCAAGTGTTTTTCCTTCTGGGTCGAGGACCTTTCCCCCAGCAGCCACTACTACGGCGTGAGCTGCGGCTATATCCCAACAGGATGTTGGGCCGAAGCGGGGATACAAATCGGCCGATCCTTCTGCGACCACACATGCCTTCAGAGATGAGCCGAGCCGAAGTAAGTCGTACTTGCCTAGTGAGGCGGCGAATATTTCGTCCCTCTCTCCTCTGTGAGAGCCACTGGCCACTAGGCGTACTGGTGCAGGAGGTGAGCTTGGGCGAACCAACATCGGTCCTGAACCAGAAGGTGCTCTACGTTCTGCAGGTGTGCCGATTCCACCAAGCCATGTTGTGTTGGTTACTGGAGCATGAACGACGCCAAAAATTGGCTCCCAACGTCCCTCTCGATGAGCCATCATAGCGATGTTTACTGTAAACATACCATTTCTCTTGATGAATTCCTTAGTCCCATCTAGTGGGTCGACTAGCCAACAAGATGGGGATGAGGCGGGGTCACCTATTCGACCTTCTTCGGAGACTATCGGGATGTTGTCATCTATGTTCTTGAGGCCGGTTATTATGACCTCGTGGGCGGCCAGGTCGGCTTCGGTAAGTGGTGAGTCGTCGTCTTTCTTCGTGACTTCCAGTGGTGAGGATTTGTTGTAGACTTCCATTATCGCCTCGCCTGCTCGCAGTGCGATGGTGACTACTGCTTCGTGGTCGATCATACGAACACCGGGTTCAGTAATCCTGCAATTCATCCGCACTGGACTCTAATCTGCTTCGGGACTCCTCATCGAGATAGAACAAAAATGGGTCCTCATCACCGACGATGTTTTTCCAAGAGGACATCGTACGAGCCCATATCTCCTCTCTGGAATTCCATTCCAACCAGCGATCCACAAACTCACAGTGCCTCTGGATCTGCTCATCTTCTGGTTCCATGCGACGGAGTATAGCATTCGTCTGAGCGAGTAGTATTCCGAAAGGAGGATTCAATTTGTAGGTGGTAAAGGGGTTGCGTTCCTGAACCACTGTGAGGTGCTCTCGCCAGAGGCCTAACGTGGCATCATAGACGCGACCGATTAGGAGAACGGTGAGAAGAACCGATGCGCTAATGGTGAAAAGACCCCAATATGTAGTGGATATGCCTAGGAAAGTGCCGGTGAATAATGGGCGCCAACGCACATAGGGCCAAATCAACAGCGTCAGTGTGGCAGTCCAGAACCCCATCGAGATAAGTGTCTGGCTCTGCTGAATTCGCCAATACTGCCGCATGAACCACTTCTTCATCGCACCTGTCCTCCTGTGGGTCTCCTTTCACCGTTGCGCGTCTGGGTCTGATTGAATGGGGTTCTACCCTTACCCCACAATTAGAGATGGGTCGATGTATGAAGCGAGATTATCTTGAAACTCAATCTCCTCTGCAAACGCTCTCTCGAGTTCACGGCGGGTTTCGTCATCTAAAACAGATGAATCTGTAGACACTGGTTTGAATCCAGGTGAGCGGATAGGATCAAGCACAGCTCGACGCAACCTTTTGGTTGGAAGGAGAATCTTGGCCAACCCCGAGAGGAATGGAGGTGGTGTGCGGAGTAACTTTGCCCAACCTGCAGGATTCATCCGCCCCCTCTCATTGTAACGAGGGAGTTCGGTGCCTTGTGGCATCTCATTGGTACCTAACCACGAGAGGATTTTGTTGGTTGTAGCCAGTGGATCGGTAGCAATCGAAGATAGTGGGACCACTCTAACTCGCTCACCCAACTCTTCGATCCAACGTAGGGTAGGTGCTTTCAGGCGTGGAAATTGGAGGAAGCTGTAGGTCTCGGGTATATCCTCATCAGGGAGGAACGATTGGTTTCGAGATAATTCAATCATAGTAGCGCGATCGGTATCATACTCCATCAATCTCTTGCGGTGTTCTTGGTGCATGCTAAGCATCAGGTCCACGGGATGACGTAGAGTGATTATGATTCGAGCGTCTGGTAAATGCTCGGACACCGCCTTGAGTGCGCGTGGGGAATAGAGGTGGAAGGTGGATTTGTCCATCACCCATTGGTGTTCATCGGCCCCATCGAGATCGGCCCTAGGAGCTAGGATAGCTGTCCCTTTGGGATGAATTGGTGATGTGGGAAACTCTGCCGGGCCGGCCATCAAGAAGTGGCTTTCATTCTTCCAAGGGTGGTGTATATCCTCATGAGAGGATAGCCAATGCATCAGTGAGGTGGTGCCAGTTTTCGGACCGCCCACCAACAGTAGGTTTGGAGAGGGGTGGAACCTGTGCACTCTCCGACCTCCATAGGGACGATGTCGAGGGTGGCTTTGAACGCCGCGCTTGGGAATAAGTTTCATTCCTCTTCGGAAATGGTGATGTCCCGAAAGTGGGCAACCACGGTCGATGCAATAGAATCGGAAGGAGATATTTCTTCGAGGCTATCAATCAAGACGAAGCGTCGAGGCACACCATGTCGACTGCCGAAATTGGAGTATATACGATGTCTAGCATCATTCTCATCGAGGGCGACTAGGTCATGACTGAAGCCTTGCTGGCTCTTGCGGGCCCGAAAACTACCTATTGCCCGATACGCCTTCATCGCGCTGGCCACCTGAGGTCGTGATATAAACGCCACGAGACCGGTGAGTTGTACAACGCGGTGATACTGGTGTTGATTCCTCCTCAGCCCCTCAAGGTTCAATAGCAGGTCCACGAGATTGTTGTTGAGTGAAATGACTGATGGGAACCCTTCGCAGGGAGTTGGGGAAGAGGAGGGGCCGGATTTAGCCACACGCCTCTCGGATATGTCACCCGAGCGACTTGCCGAGGAGGTGATTTCGGTTTGGGAGGAAGTGCTCAGAGTTGAAGGGGAATTGGCCACTGCTCGACAACGTGGTCGCGCCCTGGAGATGGAGTTGGATGCACGAGAGATTTCTGGATCTAACAGGGCTAGAGTGGCGGAATTGGAAGAGGCTTTGCGAGTAGCGGATTCGAGGATTGCCCAGATGGAGACATTATTGGAGAACGAACGTGTTCGTCGGGCCGATATTGAAGTAGGTGGTGAGAAGGGTCGTTTCGTGGAACTGCAGGATGAAAATGCCCGCCTTCTGCGCGCAGAAGAGGAGCATGTGATGTTGATACTCGATATGGAAGCACAGCTCGAGCGTTTGGTCAGTGAAGTGGAAGAATTTAGACGTCGTTCATCTCAGTGATGACCTGAGATAATACCCGTTGGAGTTCGTCGGCATCGTCGAATTCTTCGGCGAGGTTGCCTGTGATAATCCAGTCAGCCCCAGCCTGCGCTGCATTCCGGGCAGCGATGCCGTCACGGATACCACCACCAACCACAAGAGTGAGTTTGCACGCCTCTCTAGCACTTCGAATCAGGTTCTGCCCCACAGGAGAGGCAGCCCCACTCCCTGCCTCGAGGTAGAACATGCTGAATCCGTATGATTCGGCTGCTATAGCGTAAGATTTAACGCGATTTTCATCATCAGGTTGAATGAGATCGGCTTGGCCCACCTGTCCTGCTTTACCACCCGGCGCACAGATAAGATATCCCATCGGCAAAGGGGTCACACCCGCCTCGCGGATGAAGGGGGCGCCAGCGACCTGTTCCTCAATTAGGAACCGAGGAGAGGTGCTGTTCATGAGCATCATGAATGTAATCCCATCAGCCGCTGGGGAAAGGGCCGCGGCGCCTTGGGGGAAGAGTATGATTGGTACTGTCCACTCATCTTCCTCAGAGGATGAATCTTGACTAGAGGCCCATGTGACTAGTTCCAGAGCCTCGCGTATAGCGATGATTGTATCATGCACATTATCCATATCGGTGTCAGAAGAGCCTCCCACTAGTACCATCCGACTACCAGCTGCTACAGCGGCAACACATCTCTTTGCAGCGACTTCTGGACTCTGGTCTGCAGGGTCGATGAGAATGGCGTGCCGTGTCCCTGTTCTAGGGCGGCAGACATATTCTAAGAGCCGGTCAGACGTATCACTCACAAACCGTCGTCCTGAGTTTCTCATCTAAGGCTTTCACATGGTTTATTTGGGTTTCTTCAAATAATTTAGGCTTTCATCTCCTTGTGCCACGACGTGGAGGTGTTAGGATGATTGAGGGCTTCTCTGAGATTGCAAGGGCCCTAATGCCGTACGAGACCTCCGACTGTGCCTGGAAACAGGGCGGTGGCCTTTCCAAACCAGAAGCGAGGGGGCTTGAATGGCTCTCGGAGCAGCTTGCTAATGAGAAATGCTCGTGGAGGCTCTGTGAGAAGAATGGCTTGATATCCACTGTACACGGAGCGGGGGGCGATGCTGTTGTAATCGTCCTCGACGTGCGTGGGACCGTCAATCATTGGCCGAGAAACCGTGAGCATGTCCATGTTTACGTGCTTCCTATGTGGTACGAAGACTGCCTAGGCTCGAATGGGCTTGAGTGGAACCCAGCTCAGCACGCCGTGTGCGTCCGCTCCCCTGAGGCCCCCACAGCGACCGATGCCTGTGTCTCCTTGGTCATAGCCGCCGACGACGGTGGGGTGGGTTTGTCAAATGTCAAAACCATCCGCGAGGCGATCGTCAAAGGACGGCAGGCCGACAAGGCACTCATGGATTCAGCACTTCTCTCTGCAAAGGAGATATTTCTGAAGACCGAGATTCACCCGGAACTCAGGAAGGTGTGGGCCATCGAAGACTATCAAGGGGCTCGCCTAGCCTACAATGCTGGATATTATGAGGTTGCTAGAAACATCCTGCGAGACACCACCGGCACCCTGCAGGCGTCTAACCTGAGGCGGGGAAAAAGGTTGCACTACTTAATCAGAATCAACAAACTAGCGCGGGAGATAGCGAGTAACCCAGGAATGCCGGATGAGATCTACCGTAAAACCCTAGAACTCTGCAGAGATGAGGACTGGAGTGCGTGCGAAACCGGTCTTGCCTGTGCCCATCAGGCACTCAGGGTTTGGCCTGCGAAACAGAAGCGGCAGGCCAAGCTCAAGAAAAAGGCGAGCAGGAAGTTGAGAGAGGCCTTGATTCTCAAGGTCAAGTATCCAGACCAACTCAAGTTAGGAGAGTTTTGCGAGGAGGCTGCTAGGATGGTGGAAGCCGGAGATTGGGGAGGTGCCCTTGAGCCGTTGGAGCAAGTGACCAAGCTCGGTAACAACCTCGAATGGGATGAAGTGGTCGGACGGGCTTTGAGGCAGGCCAAGAGTAGTTCCTGGTGATCGAAGTTATTTGTTTAGATTTGATTCTTGATTCTCTCTCTTATCGAAAATCGTACAACTCATCATATGAATCCACACCAGAACCCACCAATCCACCACCACGGAAAGAAATTTCTTGGCGGTCCTCATCAATATCAAGAATTATAGTTCGGAGAAGGAATTCTGCGCCTCTAGATGCTAACTGGATTGCGAGGACTTTGACTAACCAAGAGTGTGCGGTTTCGGAAGGGATGTCTTGATCAATCCCAACAGGAATTGTACTATACCAGTTTTCAGGAATTGATACAAGTGCTTCACTCAACACAATTTCCTCTGTGAATGGTATTTCTGGGAATCCTATCTCAGCTTCCTCAGAATAAACAACCACTCGTGCCGTGGGTGTTTCGTCGAGAATTGAATGCGCATATTCCAGGGCCGCCTTGGGTGAACCGAGGATTGCAATATCCACTATCCAATCACCCCGATTGAATTCTTCACAATATCTAATGCAAAGACAGGGCATGCAGGAATACATAATTTACAATGAGTACATACAGGTTCATCTACATACACCATAACTCCCTCAAGACGAAGAGCATCGACAGGGCATAGAGCTATACAAGCTGCGCAACCAAAACATCGATCCTCATCAACTTCGAACACGGCGCCGATCAATCTGGACACATTACCTCGAGATGAAACGACTTCCTAAGAGTGCCCCCACCCCTTCATTTCTATTGAAAGATAGATTTGGGGGGATGAATCGATTTGAATATAAATATTCAATCATATTTCGATAGCCAATCGTAATATGTGGCAGAAGTGAATTAAACATTCTTAGATATCTCATGACCAGATACCAAAGGTCTCACCTTTCGACAGGAAATGAGAGGGATGGAGGGGTTGCCTGATGAAAGATGAGCGACACGGCCCCCTATGGTTCTCTATACTCCTGGACATACCAGCACCTATCCTGATGAACCAGTTGAGCGTGGTTTGAGAGCTTTCTTTCTGGGTGGAGGAGATGAAGTTGGGAATGTTGGCTGTATCTTGGAAGACTCTACTGGGACGCGACTTCTGATTGATTATGGATTAGCCCCAACACGCCCTCCAAAATATCCTGCAGAATGTCCCACTGTGGATCATGCAATTATCACTCACAGTCATATTGATCATATTGGAATGGCACCTTGGTTAGTAGGGCACCTTGGTACTAGATTACATGCAAGTCCACTTACAGCTTCTCTATCTGAAGTTATGTGGAGGGATACATACAAAGTTTCGAAGATTGAGGGGTATCCTTTAGCATGGGATAAACGAGATTTAGAGGAAGCATTGCAGGCTTGGACGACACACCAAATAGGTGATTGGTTTGAGATTGGAGCATGGAAATGTAGGTTTCACCGCGCTGGGCATATCCCTGGCGCTGTGATGATTGAGATTGAGACGCCAGAGTTACGTGTACTTTGGACAGGAGATATGGACACCAGGGCTAGCCCAAACACCTTGGGGGCTTTGCCAGTTGAGTGTGATATATTATTTCTCGAGGGAACTTATGGTAATCGAATACACCCTCCTCGCATAGAAGAGGAACAACGTTTTGTCAGAAAAGTCCTCGAGGTAGTAGATCGAGGTGGGACCGCTCTTATCCCGGCATTCGCTTCTGGCCGTGGCCAGGATATCCTTAGGATTCTCCACAGAGAAGCCCCCGCTTTAGAGGCACACTATCATGGGATGGGAACAAGAGTTACACAGATTTGGATGGAACACCTCGAATCAATACGGGAACCAAAACAACTCACTAAAACTTGGCGTTGGTGTCGGCGTGTCTCAGGAAAATCCGACAGGCGCAAGGCCTTGGATGCAAATGTCATCGTGAGCACAAGTGGAATGCTTGACGGTGGCCCTTCGATTTGGTACGCCAATAGACTCAGACATAATAGGGCCAATGCCATTCTTCTAACTGGATACCAAGCAGAAGGTTCTGGGGGCCGGTTACTCTTGGATGAAGGAAAATTGCGGATATTTGGCAACATCACCCCAATAGATCTCGAGGTCGAACAATTCTCCCTCTCAAATCACGGCGGGCAGAATGAACTCCTTTCCTTCGCTCGCGCGTGCGCACCACGCCATGTTGTTATTTTTCATGCCGATCAAGACGGTAGGGAGGCCCTTTCCACCCAATTTGCAGGAGAAATGAAGGTCCATCTTCCTAACAATCGAGTTGAGATACTCCTAGAATAAGCCCTTTTTCTCTACGAACCATTCATAGGCCGCTCGAAGCATGCCTCAGACTACCTAGGCGAGAGCTGTGGTATAGTAGAAAATAAGGTGAAAAAATGGAAGCATTAGACAAACAATTTGGAGTGACAGAAGCGGGAACTACTGTCAATGCAGAGATGAGGGCGGGTTTGACGACATTCTTGACAATGGCGTACATCCTTTTGGTTAACCCGGCCATGCTCTCGGTTGCAGGAATCCCCTTCGATGACGCACTGTTCGCGACGGCAATTGCCGCCTTCGTGGGCTGTACGATAATGGGGCTTTACGCGAACTTACCGTTTGCACTAGCCCCTGGAATGGGACTGAATGCGTACTTTACGTTCGCAGTGGTTCTCGGTATGGGCATATCTTGGCAGGTTGCCCTAGCCGCTGTGTTGGTTGAGGGAATTCTGTTCCTCTTGATGTCGATACCGGCAATTCCGGTAATCGGTGGATGGAGAACATTGATGATCAACTCAATTCCGACAGATCTGAAGATTGCCACGGGCGCCGGTATCGGTATGTTCCTAGCAATCATTGGCCTACGGGAGATGGGTTGGATACAAGATGACGGAGCCACATTGGTGAATCTCGGTGCAACAGAGACGTTCCAGTATGACCACGGCGCATTCATCTCGATGGTATGCCTCATCGCAATAGCCGTGATGATGGCCCGAAGAATCCCGGGCGCGATTATCATCGGTATTGGAGTAGCCTCAGTATGGGGCTGGTCGGTCGGTGCATACGACCCTTACAACGACTTCATGGCCGGTGGTGCTGGTTGGGGCTCGTCCACAGCTGAGTGGCCATCTGCAGCATTTGGATTTGTAGGCTTACCTGATGAATCCCTCATGGCGGCCACGAGCGCACTGAGCGACATATCTGGCGGTGCTGGATGGGGTGACTTCCTATTAGTGATGATTACCTTCTTGTTCGTCGATATCTTCGACACCGCTGGAACCCTCTATTCTGTGGGTCGCCAAGCGGGTTACGTCGATGAGAACGACGAGCTGATGAACTCTGACGAGGCATTCGTGTCCGACGCTGCAGCAAGCATAGTCGGCGCACTCTGCGGAACCAGCACGACTACGACATACATCGAGTCGGCTGCTGGTGTCGAGGAAGGTGGAAAGACAGGTCTTGTAGCAGTGACCGTGGGCGTTCTAATGCTCACAGGACTGTTCTTCTCAGACCTGTTCCAGGCTGTCCCGACATTCGCAGCCGCCTGCGCTCTGGTCATCATCGGTGCTTTGATGATGCGCCAGGCAGCAGACATCAACTGGGCCGACAAGGAGATGGCACTACCAGCCTTCCTAACGATCTGTTTGATGCCGTTCACATATTCCATCGCGGATGGAATTGCTTGGGGTATCATCAGCTATGTGGCCATCAAGCTCGGAATGGGCAAGATGGACGAACTAAACCCAGTCATGTGGACTCTGTTCGCATTGATGGCAATGTTCTATCTGGGACCAGGCGACGAGTCGACGTTCCAGTATCTATTCGGAATGATATTCTGAACGGGAATTACGTAACGGGAAACCCGGGCCTGACGGCATAGCCTGAAGGCCCGGGCCCCTCCCTCAATGAAGCGGGTAGCATGTCTGATGAGTTACTCCAAAACCTGAGAGGCGCCATTCGCACGGTGCCGGACTTCCCCCAAGAGGGGATTATGTTCCGCGACATCACCCCTGTGCTAAGCGATCCAGGCCTCATGTCAGACATCACAAAACGCTTCGTTAGTGATATGGAGAGTATGGGTTGGCGGCCTGAAGCGGTCGTCGGCCCGGAAGCCCGCGGCTTCATCTTCGGTCCACTTCTGGCCAATCAATTAGGAATCTCATTTGTTCCGGTTCGTAAACCAGGCAAGTTACCATCTGACACCATTAGTGCAGAGTACAATCTCGAGTATGGGTCAAACACACTTGAGATGCATACTGACGCCCTATATTCTGGCCAGAAAGTTGTGATAGTAGACGATCTTTTAGCTACTGGTGGGACAGTGGGCGCTTGTATCGAACTCTGTTCTGCTCAGGGTGCCGAAGTGACAGGCTCACTATTCGTAATCGAACTCTCCGGACTCGGCGCTAGAAAGACACTCTCACCCGTCCCTGTTCACGCCTTGATTGAGTTCCCAGCGTGATTATCCTAGCATCCCCCCGATTTCTTCAAAGGGAATCTGTGTTTGCATGAGGTGTTAGCCATGGCGAAGACCCCACCTCCACCCCCTCCTCCGCCTCCACCTCCGAAGGCCAAGAAGGGACCACCTCCACCTCCGAAGGCCAAGAAAGCCCCTCCAACACCCAAGCCAAAAAAGGCAGCCCCACCCCCTCCTCCGCCTCCGAAGGCCAAGAAGGGACCACCTCCACCTCCGAAGGCCAAGAAAGCCCCACCTCCAGCGAAGAAGCGCCCACCAGATTCTAAACCCACGAAAAGACGTCGGAAAGGCACCAAGAAAGCACCGCCCCCAGGTCGTGGGAAGAAACCTAGTTCCGCCCCGAAGAAGAGAGGTCGTAGGATTAAAATTAAACTCGGTCTCAGGCAAAACCGACTAACAGAGGAAGAGGACACCTATCACGACCAAGTTGGCTGGACAGTTTCCCAGGAGGTCTTGGAGCCACTGGATGCTGTCGAGGAGAAACATAAGCCAGAAGTAGTCAATCACCAGTGTTCAATGTGTGGTTCCATCATGCAGATTCCACAACCAAAGCGCGAGCGCTACAAGGTCATATGTGCCTACTCTGAGTGCGGCCACGAGGACATGATTGGGATTTGATTGCGCCTATATCCCCATCACACCGAGCAATCTACGTGCTGCAGCGGCGCATAGCACTAGGACAAGCAAGCCCCGGATACCATTCTGTGAGGAAATCTTTGAACCATATCCCGAACCAAGCACTCCTCCCAACATGACAACAACTCCAAATGATCCAAGTAAATCTAGGTCCAGACCGACTTGACCCGATAGACCAGACCCAATCAATCCGGCTAGGGAATTCAACCAGATGAAAAGCGCCGCGGTTGCGGCAGTTTGCTTGGCTGTCGCCCAGTTGTTCAACATCATCATTGGGGAGAGAAAGATTCCACCTCCTATGCCCACCACTCCACTAACAAGACCAATACTCCCACCAACAGCGACAGCTTTCGATCTCTCAGGCAACTTGACCTCTCTAGATTCCCATTTTCCTACAAACAACCTCCATGCGGCCACCACTAAAACGGCAGAGAGTAGGAGGTCGTAGACACCTCCTCCCACACTCATGTATCCTCCCAAAGCAGCTAAAGGAACACTTGCTACTATGAATGGTAAAGATCGACCCCAGTCATGGTGCCCTGCTTTGTAATAATGCCAAAAGGCCAACCCAGCCACAATTAGATTCAACGACCATGCATATTGCTTCAACCAAATAGCCTCAGCAGAACCGTAACTAGTGAGTGAGAGGATTGCAAGGTAGCCCGAACCTCCTCCATGACCGACTGAGGAGTACAGTGCTGCCACGATGAAGAGGCCGGCCAGAATTAGCCACATCTCACCTGAAAACACAGACCAGCGACATAGGAAGAACACTTCAACTCAACCACCACTCAACCGCCATGGAGACCAGCGTCACCCTGCAGCGGGCCATCGACCTCGCTTGTCACTCACCGTTCGAGAGGAGGGCTGAGAGAGTTTCTTTGGGCGACGCTGCCGGCCGTGTTCTGGCCGAAACACTCGCCTCTAAGGTCGACGATCCACGATTCGATAACTCGGCAATGGATGGTTGGGCGGTGCGGGCCGCTGATTGCGAAATTCAAAAATCAACACTCTCAATCACAGGCACCAGTAAAGCGGGAGGAGAAGCACCTCCGGTGGTAGCCCAAGGTGAGGCCTGCCGAATCATGACAGGAGCACCAATTCCAGAGGGCGCTGACGCTATTGTGATGGTTGAGGACTCAGAGGAGGTCGACAACACAGTTCGAATCCTCGGACCAGCCCGACCTGGATACATACGGAAGAAAGCCGAAAATCTACAAGTCGGGCAGGAGGCGCTGCAGAAGGGCACCCACCTAGGTCCAGCGGAGATATCCCTAGCTGCGACCATGGGTCATGGTGAGATTGAAGTCGTAGTTCGCCCCAAACTGGCCATCATCAGCACTGGAGATGAACTCATACCCCCAGGTGACGAACTCGCTGCTGGGCAGATACACGAATCCAACTCCTACGGCATTGCTGTGTTGATTGAGAAGATGGGTGGCCAAGCAATTCGTTATGATGTCGTTCACGACACTATCGACGGATTACGAGCAACCCTCGACAATGCCGCCCGTGAATGCGATGCAATCCTCACCAGTGGGGGAGTCAGTATGGGGAAGTGGGACCTCGTCCGTCGCCTGATGGAAGAGGAGGGAAATCTTTCTTTCTGGAGAATAAAAATCAGACCAGGCGGCCCCCCTCTCTTCGGGACTTGGAATGGAACACCCCTCTTCGGCCTTCCAGGGAATCCTGTCAGCAGTCACGTGGTGTTCATCTCTCTCGTCGCCCCTTGGCTCTCTCATTGCATGGAGGCACATTCAGAGAACGGCCCCTCTCTCGCTGACAGGGTCAGAGTCAAACTTACTGAAGGCATCAAAGGCGCGCCCGGAAAACTCTGCATGAGGAGAATCAGAATAGAGGCCGGAGAGGACGGAATGACAGCTAGTGTGCACACCCATCAGGGCAGCGGCAACATCCACAGTATGGTGGCTCACAATGGCCTGACATTACTCCCACCTGACACCGACGCGGAGCCCGGTGACATCATCGATGCACTCTGGTGCCGGTAGAGCCTTTCAGAGACAGCCCTGCTAAATCATAGTGATGGCAACGAACTCAATAATCGAAATCACCACATATGCCAGCACACCTAGAACACTCAAACTGAGATACATGAAAACACCCCAAGGCGAAGCACTATTTTCAGACACCCTAGAGACCAACTTCTGTTTGTTCCCTGATTCCGACAGCCCCTGTTCACGACAAATTTCGCGAAGCTCCCCCTTCGTCTTTCCTTCTAGCACATCCCTGTATCTATCCTCTCGACTCCCCTCCAAGAACAGAGATTGAAACAACCCTGCTATCACTAGAAAGACAGCTGCTATGGTCACACCGATTATACCCAACACTGCGATAACCAAGAATATCCCGAAAATAATGAGGGGGATCCCTGTTAGAGCCCCCCCGAAAAAGAAGATCAGTATTACTGCCAGAGAGAGTAACTTCAACTCTATCGCTGAGGTTCCCATTATCGTTTCCAGCAACAGCCTCAACTGGACCGAAGGGTCCTGTAACTCCTCATCGGAGAAACGACTTAGGGGTTGCATTTCCGGATTTATAAAATAGTTAATCCACCATAACCGACGTTGACTATCCAACTCCTCCTTAGGAAACGCCGACGCACCCCCACCATGCTCTTCTTCCCCACTCATATGTTCCAGCAACCCCCTCTGGGCCTTATTCGTTTTCACGGCTTTTGTATGAACTCTCTTCAGAATCGATGCTACAATAATGCCACCCAAATATTGAAGGTTTCAGTTTCTAGTGCCGTTTCGTGAGTCAGGAGATGAAAGCGGAGGCCGACGACGACCTGTCTTCAATGGGCAAAGGAGCAGAGAGAATCTACGCTATTGCATCAACGGGTTCTGAAGTTACCCCGAAGGTATTCGGCTGGGGATTGGTTGGATCAATCATTTTCTACTCAGTATTGGGATTCATAATCGGCTTACTTTCACCAATCACGACTCTTCTGGATGGGCGATATGGAAGCCTTCGGCGCGCATACGACAATCTCACCAATATCTTCTGGATTATTCCAGCATTAACTTTAGTGGGTGCGGCCTATGGGGCTTGGGATTATAGTAAGCGAGCAATGGCCCTCAGAAGAGGGAAGTACGACTACCTCGCCAGTCAGGAAGATACCTGATGCTCGTCATCCTCTGGTGCAGGTAAACCCCAACGCCGCCCAAATATTGAAGCATTAAGTGTCTAGTACTGTTTCATGGGCAATCGCAACTGTGCCGTCGAACGCTGTAACGCCTTGGAGTTCAGAACGACTGGAGTATGCAACAAGCATCAGGGAATGTCAGCCGAAGTTCCAGAGACGGCTTCCGAGTCAGAACAAGTGCAGCCCGAGCAACAAACCCCCACACACGAGCAGTTCGAGTGCCCAAGAGGGTGCGGAACGATGTCTTACGAAGAGACACAAGTCGACACCACATTCCTCTCAGCGGTGCTTTTCTTCGCTATCCCGGTGCTAGCTGGAATTTACTTCATAGGATCCTTCTTGGTATATGACTGGTCAAATTCTGCTCTTGCAACTAACGGCTCTCCTCCTCATCCACATATAGGAATACTAGTCCTCTTTGGCATTGCTTGGGTTGTTAGCTTACTTTCTGGGGTCATTAACTCGAAAACTCATGTATGTAATTCTTGCAATGGAATAATGTTGGAAGAAAAGGAAATGGCGTATGTATTCGATGAACCATCCTTAGTCAAACTCAACTCATTGATTGACAGCATGGCCCCATCCAGTAGCGATTTACAGTGCCCAATATGTGATGAGAAAATGGGAACTTTCTCTGTACCCTACATTCCTGCAGATGATAACCGGCGCCGTCGTAGCGGCGGTCGTGTAGGTTCTTCTATTGAACCAGATGAAATTGTAGTTGGATTGGCATTGAACCTTGTTGTGGCTGCAGTGAAAGCAGCCATACCCAATGCCGAGGAAACAATGGATCTGGACTCCTGTGTTGATTGTAGGGTGATTTGGTTTGACGCATCAGAAAAAAATCAACTCGGAGACGGCACAATAAACTAGATCTTTAGAATACATGAATTCAAGGACATCCTCGCTCACGCATGCTTCCGCAAGGAAGTTGAGACATGGCTAAGCGACTGAAGAATGGCGCATCCAAAGATGGATGGATAGAGGTTAGGGGGGCACGTACTCATAATCTCCAGAACATCGACGTCAAGATTCCAAGGGGTAAGTTCGTCGTTCTCTCAGGTGTGTCCGGCTCGGGAAAGTCAAGCCTAGCCTTCGACACACTCTATGCCGAGGGCCAGCGCCGCTACATCGAGAGCCTCAGCTCCTACGCGAGGCAGTTTTTGGGCCAAATGAAGAAGCCTGATTGCGACAGCATAGAAGGTCTCTCTCCCGCTATCAGCATTGATCAGAAGCAAGGCAGTCACAACCCCAGATCTACGGTGGCCACGGTCACCGAGATCATGGATTACATGCGCCTGCTTTGGGCAAGAGTCGGCCTCCCTCATTGCCCTGATTGTGGTAAGGAGGTCGCAAGGCGAACCGTACAGGAGATAGTCGACGATGTGCTATGGCGATTCGAGGGCCATGCGGTGGCTATCTGGAGTCCAGCGGTACGCAACCGTAAGGGAACTCACGCAGATCTATTTCGAGCCCTAGTTGAGCAAGGATATCTTGAGGGTAGAGTGAATGGGCGCGATGCTAATTTCGAAAACCCCCCTGAGCTTGAGAAGAATCTGCGTCACGATATAGATGTTAGAATCGATAGAATCCGTCTCGAGAGAGTAAGCCGCCAACGTCTCACTGAAGCGGTGGATGCCGGACTCAGACTAGGCGCTGGTGCGGTGGCAATCGAGAGCCTCAAGGCACCCAAACCGAGGAAGTCCGACGACCCAGACGAGCAGAGGTTCCAGACAGGGCAGGGAGAGTCAATAGCATACTCTGAGGAGTTCGCCTGCCCTGAGCACGGCGCATTCCTCCCTGAGATGAGTCCACGAGTTTTCTCATTCAATAATCCTCTAGGTGCATGCCCATCATGCCAGGGTCTCGGTGTTCAGAGGAACTTCTCCCCTGATCTCGTCATAGATCGCCTCGCTACGGTTGGAGAAGGCTGCATCACACCGTTTCGCCGCTCAATGATGTCTGGGTGGTACAGGACACAGATGACACAGACTTGTGAGCACTATGGAATCCCACATGATGTCCCGTTCGGTCAGTTGGACGATGAGGCCCAAGATATCATGCTGAACGGCTCGGGTGACACGATAATCACCTTCAATTTTGTATCACAAAAAGGCTCCTCATACCAAATGGTCCGTCCTTGGGAAGGTGTCTTCGCGCGCCTTCGGAGGACTTACACGGACACCAGTTCGAATCGGACTAGGTCACGACTCACATCGTATATGACCGACGAGCCGTGCCCTGATTGCCGGGGCCAGAAGCTGAACAACGCGGTGAGTATGGTCACGGTGGGCGGGGTCTCCCTCCCCGAGATATCGTTCTGCAGTGTCCTAGAAGCCCTCGCAGTTGTACAGAACTGGCGCATCGGAGGTTTGGACAATACCTGGTCGAGACTTGACAGAGAGGAACCTCATACCCCCACGGTCTCAAAGACCGAGCACCTCGACGAGAGATCACTGTTCATCGCTCATGATATCATCAAGGAGATTGAATCTCGACTTCGTTTCCTTGCTCTTGTAGGACTCGACTACCTCACTCTCGATCGCCGCGCCAATACTCTCTCGGGCGGCGAGTCTCAGAGAATCCGCCTAGCTACTCAGATAGGGACACGCCTGACAGGTGTGATGTACGTCCTCGACGAACCCAGCATAGGCCTTCATCCGAGAGACAACGGCAGACTGTTGGAGACCCTTAGAGAACTGACCTCTCTCGGCAACACCCTACTTGTGGTAGAGCACGATGAGGCGACTCTACGACAGGCCGACTGGCTCGTAGATCTCGGCCCAGGTGCGGGCAAGGAGGGAGGTAGAGTGGTGTCCAATGGTAGTCTTGAACAACTCCTCAACAGCAAAGAAAGTGTGACCGGAGCTTATCTCTCAGGTAGGGAGAGCATACCCCTCCCTGAGGACCGAGCCACACCGGATGACGATCGATGGCTCGTAGTGACCGGCGCCCGTCAGAATAACCTACAGGACATAGACGTTAGAATCCCCCTTGGGTGCATTGTTGCGGTGTCTGGTGTTTCGGGGTCAGGAAAATCTTCTCTCGTGACTTCCACTATAGCCCCCTCCCTCCAACGAGAACTCCACGGGGCAGACACCACACCCGGTCGGCACGATAGGATTGAGGGATACGAGCTCATTGACAAGACCATCGTCATCGACCAATCTCCAATTGGCCGCACCCCTCGCTCCAATCCGGCCACATACACCGGAGCATTCTCTCCGATACGCGATTTGTTCACTCAGACCAACCTCGCCAAGGAGCGTGGCTACCAACCCGGTCAATTCTCTTTCAACGTGCGAGGTGGCAGGTGTGAGGCCTGCAAAGGCGCTGGTTCGAGCAAACTTGAGATGAACTTCCTGCCCGATGTTTGGGTGGTCTGCGACATCTGCAAGGGCAAGCGCTACGCTCGTGAAACTCTAGAGGTCAAGTGGCGCGGCAAGAACATCCATGATGTCCTTGAAATGAATGTCACCGAGGCCTGCGAGTTCTTCGCCAACCAGCGTTCGATTTACCGCATTCTGTCAACAATCCGAGATGTCGGTCTGGGCTACATCCGTTTGGGCCAGCCCGCTACAACTCTCTCTGGAGGCGAGGCCCAGAGGGTCAAACTTGCCACCCAGTTACACCGCCCGGCTACCAAGCATACCGTGTACATCCTCGACGAACCAACCACAGGCCTCGCCTTAGCTGACGTCCATCAACTCATCGAAGTACTCCTCCGTCTACGCCGTAACGGTCACACAGTCATCATCATCGAGCATCATCTCGATGTAATCAAATGCGCTGATTGGGTCATAGATCTCGGCCCTGAGGGTGGCGAACGGGGTGGTTTGGTGGTTGCCGAGGGGACTCCCGAAGAAATTACCGAGAACCCTGACAGCTACACCGGGAAGCACCTGTTAGGCTTCGTATGAGCATGCGGCGGGCTAACCCTTGAGAAGGGGCACCACATCAGTTCCTCTAATGTACCGCTCAGGGAACCCCGCGCTTTCCGATGCCACGTTCGATAAGAGCTCCTATGAGGAGGCCAACTGGTGGGATGAGGAATCCAACCTAATGACCATTGAAGGAGTGGCCGAGAAGACAGGATTTCTTCTCTTGATCACAGCGACCACCGCCATAATGACGGCTTTTTCAATGCCAGAATCAGCATCTCTGATTTTAATTGGAGCAGTGGGAGGTTTTGTCCTTGCTCTGATGGTGATTTTTTCTGGGTCCATGAATCCAGTGTTGATTTGCTCTTACGCAGCTTTGGAAGGACTAGTTCTCGGGGGAATAACATGGCTTTTCGAGGTTGGTTTGGATATGCCAGGTATTGGTATTCTCGCAGCACTTCTCACCTTCCTCATACTTGGGGCCATGATTGCCATTTACAGAGCCGGGCTAATCGCATGGGACCTTAACACACAGATTGCTGTCTCTTCTGCACTAGTTGCAATCGTCCTGATTTACCTAGTTTCAATCATAGGCTCCTTTTCTGGTTGGTACCATATTCCGTATATTCACGGCTCTGGACCAATCGGCATTCTGTTTTCCCTCTTCGTTGTAGGAATTGGGGCCCTCTGTTTGGTTGCGGATTTCGACTTCATCGAAAAGGGAGTGGAAAGAGGCGCACCCAAGCAATTGGAGTGGAGAGCGGCCTTCGGCTTGATGGTTACATTGATTTGGCTCTATCTTGAGATACTCAAACTCCTAGCCAAGATAGCCGCCTCGAGGTAGGGTATGGAAACAGACCTCATCGCCAATCTAGCGGCGGCGGGAATAGCCCTCGGAATCATCGAAGGCATCAAACCAGGCCCGCTTCTGACTATGGTAATCAGAGAATCCCTTTCCAAGGGGCTGAAAGCAGGTATGTGGACTGCTGCAGCCCCTATCTTCACCGATGGCCCGCTGATAATCGTTAGTCTGCTATTAGCTGGTTGGATGGCCACACAACCCTCTGTCCTGTTCTCAATCTCGATTCTTGGGGCGTTATTTCTGACTAAGATGGGTTTGGAGTGCTTCACTCTAGAAGCCCCGGATCCTGATAATACAGATACCGACGCAACCGGGTCTTTCAAACGCGGCGTGGTGACCAATCTCCTGAATCCAAATGTGTACATGTTCTGGTTTCTCATTGGCGGCCCTCTAATGGCTTCAGCAGCAGAGCAGGAACCTTTGGCTCCAATCCTCTATGCCATCTGCTTCCTAATCACAATCATCCTCGTGAAGGCCTCCATCGCGTGGCTTTTCGTCGGCGGCGGAACTTGGCTATCTCCACGCAAATACCGCATCGCAATGGTCATCTGTGGGTTAGCAATGCTTGGTTTCGCGGTTAGTTTCGTTTACCAAGCCTATGGTATCTATCCAGAATTATTCTAGAGGGTACTAGGTCCACCATGCGGTAATTCTTCGAGTGTTCCATTACCTCTCAGAGATGGTCCAAGTATCATGGTGCCGAAGATACCCATCTCTCCACCGACGTTGTGCGCCAGACCAAACCAAGCTCTCCCGTACTGGTCAATGATGATGTCATTGAAGTCCCCAAATCCTCCACATCGGTTGAACCCACAGTCAGCTGTGGTATCTAACGGGTCACCCCACCCGTTGACCTGCACAGTTGTCATCAGTGGCATCGGGCTGAATGCGTCGGTGATGACGGTGAGGTAACCATTCCACGTGTCTCCCCCCGAGTCTCCTAGATATCCCATAGCAACCTGGCCCGGGCCTCCCGCAGTCAACACCGGGAACCCAGTGCCGTTGAGTCCGATTGGCGGCGCTATCATCAACGGCTCACTCCACGTCTCTGCCTCATCTATCGAGAAGGAATAGTATGGCATGTTGTCGGAACCCATCCACATCGCATGAACGTTATTTTCAGAGTCAGGATAGACCTGCGCCTCTTCAAAATTCCAAGTTTCAGCCGTCCCTGTATTCTCTGTGGGTAGCGGGTGTTCAGTCCAAGTTAATGCGCCATTTGTGCTGCGATAGATGGAGTAACCCTCACCCCCATTGCATCCCCTGTTGCCCCGGTAGAAGTTACCATTCTCCGAACCCATCATGTGGCCGGTCAATCCACCACTATCACAACCGTTCGGTGCACCTGGAAGTTCAGGTCCCCAAGTCAACCCCCCATCGTTGCTGGCTGAGCAGACTGGGTATGGATAATTGCCATTGACACAGAACACCCAGGTGGTGGGGTGAAGGAGCGCTGAGTAAGGAGAGGAGGCTATGGTCTGATGATCCTGTACTGACCAACCAGTTGCGACCGACGGCCCTGTCCAACTCCCTCCTTCATTGTCAGACCACTCAACAGTCATCCCAAGCAGGGCATGCATGTCGAACTTCATCACACGGTCAGTCCAGGGGTCAACGTAGAGATACGGATCGTTGCTGTTCGCTACGGGCAGGAACGCGCTGTAAACATCCTCGCAGACGTAGTCACTTACATTGGTCATTCCAATCAGTCCAGAGCAGCGTACGATGGCAGTCGAGCCGGCGGCTCCATTACCCCAACTTGTCATGTACAGGTTATCTGCTGAAGTTACTCCAATAGTAGGCTCGAAAGTCGTCATCCCGATGCCGTAGTAGCTGCCCATAGCGCAGGCCGGGGCGTTGTTGCCTACGAGCACAGAGGTGCCGTTGAATACATCAGAGACAGTAGTTGCATCTGTGGCGTTGGAATAGTGGTACCAGGTGCTGTTGGAGATGCCATCAGGGCAAAGCCCACCGAACATACTCTTCTCCTCAACCACGACCTCCTTCTCGCCAAAGCAGCCCCCAAGGGGGGCTGATATCACCAGCATCACCAGCATCATCGCTGTCGCCCGCACGATTCGCGGTCAGGATTCGCATACATCAGATGAACGGCGGCATGTTATCCCATCATCAGGGTTGTATTGCCACCAGCCGGAAGCACTGGGAGGTACGCCAGATCACCAAATAGAGCAGGCCCTTCAGTCAACGTCCCGATAATCGCCTCATCGAACCCTGCTGCGTTGTGCGCAAGTGCAATCCAAGGGCGACCCTCATCATCAATCTCGACATCGATGAAGTCCCCAAACCCACCACACCGTACATTGCCACAATCAGAAGTGACATCCAATGGGTCATTTGGCTGGTTAACAGCCACAGTAGTGATGAGCGGATTCTCGACAAAAGCATCTGTCATGATGGCCATGTAACCGTTCCAACCAACTCCTCCAGACGTCGTGTTGTTCGCACTCACATCATTCACCTCTCCAATATAGCCAATCACCACACGCCCTTCTGCACCTGCGAAGATTGTTGGAAACCCAGTCTCTTTGACACCCGGGGCTGCAACCATCATCGGGTCACTCCAGGTGTTGCCTTGGTCTCTCGAGTATGCGTACCATGGCAACTGGTCGTTGCTTATCCAAGTAGCGTGGACATTACCCCCATCATCAACAGCCGTTGCAACCTCATGAGAGTGCCACCCTTGCTGCATCCCTACCTCTGTTGTTATGGTGTGCTCCGTCCAAGTGTACCCTCCATCTAGAGAACGATAGACAGCCGGCCCCTCGCATGAGGGATTTCCTCTGTAAACTGCCCCATCTATACCCCCAGCTACATGTCCGTGAAGCCCCGAGCACTGAGGGAAACTGCTGCTAGGAAAACCAATTCTCTGTACATCCCACGACATGCCCCCATTTAGTGAGCGGGAGCACTGTGCTCCAGCTGCTGGGGAGCCCGTGTTGATGCAATAGACGTAGATTACCTCGTGGAACGCTGTTACACCAGGCGGAGGCGGCATCGAGGCTATACTCTGGTGATCCTGAGTCACATAGTAACCCTCTACGGGAAAAGGGGCGCTCCACGAGTCTCCGTCATTGTCTGAGTATTCAACAAACATTGCAGCAAGGGCGTGCATGTCGAACTTAACCAGCCTGTCAGTGAATTTGTCGACGTAGATGTAAGGGTCGTTGGAGTTGGGTGTCTGCCCAGAGTCCTCATCTACAGTCCCGAACGGTCCTACATCCTCCCATGTCTGCCCCTGGTCCCGAGAGCGGATGATGTGAGTACCATCACCGAGTCCATTGTAATTGGTGAAAAAGATGGCACCGGAGGCGGTGATTCCGATGGTCGGCTCGAAGGTGTCGAACCCTGTGCCATAGTAGGTGGCGTTGGTGAAGTAAGGGGTACTGTTCCCACTCAGGTTTGCGGTGATGTTTGCCGCGGATACCGTAGCGGAGTCGGTAGCATCGACAGCCCATGGTTCCGACACCGATCCGGGATAGTGGTACCAAGTGGTGATTGGAGCCTCTTGTTCAAAATTGAACGGCCCTTTTTCGTCTTCAATGACCTCATCTTCCCCCCACCAAAGGCATCCACTGATTGTAGAACTCAGCATCAGTAGTACGAGTAGGTGAGCTACTCTGGACACGACCCTCCGTTAGTAGCCCCGTTGAAAACCAATCCTATGCCCAGTCATTCTCTAGAATGACTGGCATGGAGTCCAGAAGAGCCTCTTGGGGGGCCCTCCAAGTCATTCCTAAATCTCTCTCCGCCGGAGTCGCGTCCCAGTATAACCGCCGCCGAAGGTGCTGGCGAGCCCAGGCAAGACTCAACCTGCGGTGGAAGATCGAGACCACCAGTGCTGCCGGGTAGGGTAGGGTAAATGTAGGCGTCTTCAGTTCAGGATAGGCCTGCCTTAGTGCAAGCGAGATATCCTTGAACTGCATGTCCCCACTAACTGTCAGATAGCGCCCGGCATTCTCCCCTTGAGTCAGTGCCCTGACGTGAGCTTCGGCAACATCCCTAACGTCGACTATGTTGACCTGCATTGGTAGGACCACTGGAATCTCTCTTCGTACGAGAGCCATCACGAAAGCGAGAGAACCGCGCAGGTGGATCTTACTCATCGCAGGGCCAAACACCACACTTGGGTGTATTGTCACCATACGCGGGCACGATTCATCATTTGAAGCGGCATGCCATTTCCTAACTACCCGCTCTGCCTCAACCTTCGCCAGTCCGTACGGATTCCCATCAAGCGTAGCATCATCAGCCCACGTTTCGGTCGTCAATGTCTCTCCGTCTTTCCACTTCATCGGCCTTATGGCTGCCGTGGAAGAAGTGTGCACAAACCTCTCGACTGTGCCCGCAGCATCGATTGCCGAAACTACATTCTGGGTCCCTATCACACTCGGGTCAACGATTTGTTTCTGAGGGTCCTTGGCACTGATCCTAACCGCTGCTGCGGTGTGTATCAGATCGGTGCACCCGGCAATCGCAGCATTTACTGAAGATACATCGAACAGGTCCATCTCAACTATCTCAAGGGACCCACCCTCGGCTACTGGAAGCGCGCGAAGATGATCAACTTTGGTCGGGTCTGATGAATCTCGCACAGTCGCTCTTACATCTCTTCCTCGAGCGAGCAGGTTGGCGACGACATGACTGCCGATGAAACCACTCGCGCCAGTGACAGTAACTAATCCCTCACTCACAATTTCGGCAGGGGTTGTCGTGATTGAGGGTTTCTCTCTTTACTTGGCTAATTCATCAACGGAACCAACCACGAGCGAAGGGTTCTGTGGAGCAGCCCCCAAGTCTTCCATTGTGGCTTCCCCACTGAGAACCAGTATGCCATGGACCCCAGCTCTCTCCGCCATTTCCATGTCGGTATAGAGTCGATCACCAATCATTGCGCACTGCTCCGGGAGCAGCCCCAACGACTCGACCTTATGCAGTATCATCCCCGCGTTCGGCTTACCACACACATGCTCTGGACGTACTCCTGTGGTAGCTTCAAACAGATCCATGTAGGCCCCAGTGTCGGGTAGACCTCCATCGGGTGAGGGACAGACCGTGTCTGGATGGCTGGCCACCATCGGAATTCCTCTGTGGAGATGTACTGAAGCCGTGCTGAGTTTCTCATAGGTTATTTCCGTGTCGTAACCAAGAACGACGTATTGCGGCTCTGTTGAATCAGTAGAGACGCCCGCATCTTCGAGCATTTGCCGCATCCCCGAAGTACCGACGAGATAAGTTTCCGATATTCCGTTAACGCTTAGCCACGCGAGTAGGTCATGGGTCGAAAGCAAAATATCTTCTGAAGTGGCAGGTATTCTCATGCCCTGCAACTTCTCGACGTACTGAGTGACAGAACGACTCGAGTTGTTAGAGAGGAAGAACCTCTGAATACCCTTCTCTTCCAATCTCGAGAGGAAATTCAAGGCTCCTTCTATCACATTGTTGCCTAGATACAGTGTCCCATCGAGATCGAGGAACACCGCTTCGATTCCCTCCAAAGTGCGTGGAATTTCCCTCATCACCTCACCTCATGGCAGTATCAGTGTCTTGAACATGAACCAAGGGCTCCAAAGTGACTCTTGACTCTCCTTGCTAGCGATCATCTCTGACATCATATTTCCAATCTCCTTCTTCTTCGATGCCTTCTTGACAAACCAGTTGGTGAGACGCTTTCTCTTCATCAATCTCTGCAGTTTTGAGGAATTTGTCAGTTCCTTACCCAACTCTCCCCACAAATCCTCCATGTAGGCCACCGCTGCACTCTCGGGAAAACCATCTGCATGCCCCTCTTTGTCGAAATGCCTACTCGTCATCTTGGCAGACAGCAAAGCGTTACCGATACCTTCTCCACTGAATGGATCAACCAAACTGGCCGCATCCCCCACAGCCATAGCCCCGGCCATCGCCGCGCGTCTCGGTTGGAAGGAAGGTGCCTTCTTCCTCGGCGAGCCGAATGGGAGTTGCCACCCCTTCTGTGATTTAGGCACGAGAGTGGCGTTGGCAAATCGTTGTTTGAATCGAGGGTGTTCCTCAATGACCCACTTCTGTATCTTCTTGAGGGACTTTTTCTTTCCCTTTTGCTTCCTCTGTTCTGATATCAGCATGCCAATGCCGACATTTACCACTCCCTTCTGAACCGGGAACAGCCAGAAGTATCCGGGTAGAACCTCATCGATGAAGTGAATTTCAATTGGTCCTTCTGAATCCCCGAGGCCACCAACATTCTCCCAGTACTCACGGTAGCCCCCACAGAAGTGCTCATCATCTCGGAATGGTTCTTCGTAGACCTCAGTGATAGTGCGTGATACTGGGCAGTTGTAGCCACCCGCTCCAATCGTCAAGGGAGCACTGAAGGCAATATCAGGCTCCTCGGACCGAGCGCCTCCTATCTTCCCCTTTACTCCCAATATCTTCGCTCCTTCACCCACCCCATCAACAGGTACATCGTTGACAGAGAAGCCTTGGATTACCGCACCACCCGCTTCGATTACTATCTCGGTAGCGCGTTTGAACAGCATGTAGTCGAATTGAATTCTAGGCAGGGCATAGCCTGACATCAACCCCTTTGCCTCATAGGTTTCCTTGGGCAGCATCACCCTGACCTCTGAACCGTTGGTGCTGCCGAAGAGAATGGAATCGACAACGTAGTGAGGAGTGGCTTCGATCATAGGAAGCACACCAAGCTCCTCGACATGAGACAGTGATTTGCCCCCCACGGCATCTCCGCACGGCTTGTCACGAGGCCAGACCCCTTTCTCGAGCATTAACACCCGGCAGCCATTCATCGCATGGTAGGAGGCCGCGGCCGCGCCCCCAGGACCTCCTCCTACTACAATCACATCGAAGTGGGAACCGTCGCCCGGAGCTTCCCCGGTGTCAATAGGCTGTTCCCACTCCTCCACAGGCTCACCGTATCGAGGCTAAGAGACACCTTGCATTCAAACTATGCATCGGGTTGATTCGCAATCACCTCTTCGATGTGCTGTGAGCCTTATTGTGCAGGTACTGCATCCTGCCAAAGAGGTCCCTACTACTTGGTGGAGCGCGACCGACCCAATGACCACTAGGCCACCCGCTAGGACCTTGTTGATTCTGATAATCGGACTCTGGATATTCGGCACCGGCGACGCCATATTGATTGCAGCGGGAATCGGCAACACACCCTGGACTGTACTGGCTGAGGGAATAGCACTAAACATCAATTGGTCAGTAGGCCAAACTACTTTCCTTGTCAGTATCCTCGTGCTTCTCCTTTGGATCCCCTTGAAGGAGAAGCCCGGTATTGGTACAATCCTCAATGCAATCTTCATCTCTCTTGCGATTGAGGTGATGGTGCCACTTTTACCAGCCCCTGATTCACAGGCATTGGCGGTGGTAGAGGTCCTAGTTGGAGTAGTCTTGATTGGAATCGGCAGCGGCATCTACCTCACAGCCAATCTGGGACCAGGTCCGCGGGACGGATGGATGACCGGGTTGCAGAAAACCTCCGGGATTCCTCTAGCAAGGGTCCGCGGTGGCATCGAAGTTTCTGTTCTAGTATTCGGGGTGTTGCTGGGAGGGACGTTTAGGGAGGGAACTATCCTTTTCGCTATATTGATAGGACCTGTTGTTGCTATTTGTCTCAACCTAGCAGGGCGCTTCGGTAGCACGGGTGAGGTTCATGGCTGAAACCCATCTGGTCTGACCATGACGGGCCATGGCGTGATTCGACGCTATCGCGAGTTCCTACCGGTGTCTGAGGAAACCCGCACCGTCACGTTGAACGAAGGCGGTACCCCTCTCATCGAGGCCTCAGGCATCGTCAGCGATATCGGAGGAGACTTCCGTCTCTTTGTCAAGTATGAGGGACTCAACCCGACGGCTTCGTTCAAGGACAGGGGAATGACACTAGCCGTCACCAAGGCCGCTGAGCGCGGGGCCAGTATTGTGGTGTGTGCCAGCACTGGCAATACCAGTGCCTCCGCTGCGGCGTATGCTGCTGTTGCCGGAATGACTTGTTTAGTCCTGATACCAGAGGGCAAGATTGCCTATGGAAAGATGGCTCAGGCGCTAATCCATGGAGCCCGGACCCTTGAGGTCCGGGGAAACTTCGACGATGCCCTCGAAATTGTCAGGAGATTGGGTGAGAGGGATGAGATTGAAGTGGTGAATAGCATCAACCCATTCCGCATACAGGGCCAGAAGACAGCGGCGTTTGAGGTCTGTGACGCTCTTGGAGATGCCCCCGACATGCACTTTCTTCCAGTGGGCAATGCTGGCAACATCACCGCCCATTGGTTGGGCTACAAGGAGTACCGCGAAGCTGGGAGAAGCAAGGGACTGCCTCAGATGCTGGGGTGGCAGGCAGAGGGGGCCGCCCCGATTGTGCGCGGAGCCCCTGTAGAGGACCCCGAGACTATCGCTACCGCAATACGCATTGGCAACCCAGCAAGTTGGGAACACGCGATCAAAGCAGCCACCGAGTCATCAGGAGCAATCGATATGGTGAGTGACGATGAGATACTGGATGCTCAAAGGATACTGGCTCGCACTGCTGGAATATTTGTGGAGCCTGCCTCTGCTGCCGGCATCGCAGGTCTACTGAAGTGCCACGCTGCCGGTAATATTCCTAAGGGGAGCACAGTAGTTGTCACCGTGACCGGCCACGGTTTGAAAGACCCCGAGATAGCAGTCGAGAACTCTCTCGCCGAATCGACAGTAGTTGACGCCAATTTGAATTCAGTGTTGGCAGCTATCGGGCTGGATTAACTAAGGGCTTTCGCCTCACCATCAAAGTTGTAGAACGAGACCAGAGTTTGAGTGTGTCCAACTCCCTGTATTGCTGAGAGTCCATCGAGAATTGAATCACCGAGATCTTCCATGTTCTTCGCTAGAACTTCGATGATGAAGTCCCACTGGCCGGTGACTATGTGGCATCCGACTACGAATGGCATGCTACAGATTTCCTGAGCCACATCCCGCCTATCGGTCTCCCCTCTCTCTCCGGCCCAGTTGGCGAGGATGAAGGCGTGCAGACTCCATCCCAACTCCTCCTTTCCAAGTTCCACCGTGAAACGCCGCACAATCCCCCGCTCTTGTAACCTCTTTATCCTATCATGAACGGTGACTCTGGGCATTGCTAAAGCATCGGCTATAGCCTGTGTACTGGCTCTCGAGTCTTCTTTCAACATTCGAATTATGCTTGCATCCTTGATGTCCAATTCAGAGGTAGGCATGAGTTTGGGAAGTGACGGCAAGAAATAAAATATTCCGACATTTAGTCGGATAATCTGTGTATTTATGTTTTTTATTCGACATATTCTAAATATAACCGGCGTATAGTTGATGAAACAATCACTTCTCGGAGTTCCATGAGCGACAAGTACTCCGACAAGAGATTCGCGACACGGGCGATATGGTCAGGCACCCAGAATATCGAGGGAGCCGCCTCCACCCCTATCTTCCTGACCTCGACCTACCGCCTGACTGATGAGCGCTATCAGGGCTGGGCTGATGGGGCCCAGCACACAGCACTGTACAGCCGCCTCTCAAGTATCAACTCCGAGGGGGTGGCACAGAAGGTCGCCGCCCTTGAGGGTGCAGAGGATGGGGAAACATTCGCGAGTGGGATGTCAGCAATCACAACGACACTACTAGCTTTACTCTCGAAGGGTGACCACATAGTGGCGAGCCCCGACTGCTATGGCGGAACATACGGTTTCATGACCGAGGATCTACCGAGATTTGGCATCGAGGTATCGATGGCTGATATCAGGGACCCTTCGTCCTATGAGGCAGCTATCCAGGAGAACACTAAGATTCTGTACGTAGAGACTTTGACCAACCCCGTTCTCAAGGTGTGCGACCTAGAGGCAATGGCTGCGATTGCTAAGAAACACGGTCTCATCGCCATTGTTGACAATACCTTCGCAACCCCTTGGTCATGCAATCCCATATCAATGGGCTTTGACTTAGTCATTCACTCAGGGACCAAGTACCTCGGAGGACACTCGGATTTGATAGCCGGAATCGTAGTTGGAAGTAAGGAACTAGTGGCCCAGATATTTCCCAAGAAGGTGCATCTGGGGGGCGCCGCCGACCCACATATGTGTTACCTGCTTGAAAGGGGGATGAGGACACTCCATGCTCGCATGCCAATTCACGCTGCCAACTCTGCTGAACTAGCGAGCAGATTGGAGGCACACCCGATGATAGAGAGCGTCAACCACACTTCCCTCCTGAGTTACACCGATTACGAAGTCGCCCAGAGAATTATGCCTAGAGGAAGTGGCATGCTGTCTTATGTCATCAAGGGTGGCGATGAGGCTGCACTGCGTTACATGAGAGCACTGGAGCTGATTTTCGAGGCCACCAGCCTCGGAGGCATAGAGAGCCTTGTAGAGTGCCCGTTCAATTCCAGCCACATGTTCGTTCCCGAGGAGGTGAGGGCCGAGGCAGGCGTCGTTCCCGGCTTCGTACGAATGAGCGTCGGGATAGAGGACGTCGAGGACCTGTGGGCTGACATGCAGCAAGCACTGACTACTGCAAACGCCTTCCTAGAAACCAGAGCTTGAGGTGTCCGCATGGACACTGATTTACTGATTGCCACTCTTGTTTTCATCATCCCGATGTGTTTTTCTCCCGGTCCGAATAATGTACTATGCGCCGCTCATGGATCCCAACATGGTCTACGAGCAACCCTCCCTCTGATTGCAGGTATGGCAATCGGCTGGTCGACACTTGGTCTGTTCGTCGGCGGTGCTACAGTGTTTATCGAGGAGAACAAGTCATACTTCGACTTGCTAAGATATCTTGGTGCGGCATACATTGCCTATCTCGCATTCAAGGTAGCTACGGCCTCTCCGATATCGGAAGAAATTCAGGAGAGCGAACGCCTTGGTACCATTACAGGCATAGTCCTGCAAGTTGTTAATGGGAAGGCTTGGATTCACTTCCTTGTGCTAATGACAGCCTTCGGGCCCCTGTTTGGAACTGGGTTTGAGGCCAAGGCTCTGCTTGTTTTCCTGAACCTTATTTTCGGCCTGCCAGCAGTGATATCTTGGGCTGCCTTTGGCACTCTTCTGAAGAGCGTCTTCAGCAGTCCTGAATCGGCGAAAAATCTCAATCGAATGATGGGAGTATCACTGTTTGCTGTTGCAATTTGGATAACTCTCTCACACTGATTGAGGCAGCCCGCCTGAACCACTAGCCTCAGAAAGCCACTTCATCGCCGCTTCGTAGTCTTGTACTGCATCCTTGTTGTCGTTGAGTAATAGATCCTCTGCGGCATCCCACAATGCCTGTAGAGCCGGGACCCAATCGCCCCCTTTGTCTCGACTGGCTTCGTCGAAGCGCCAGGCATCTGACTCGGTTCTATCATGCACATTGAGCCAAGCCCAACCCATTGCCATCTCCAGACCCTTCCCTTTCCGTGCCTTGGAGACGGTAGAAGCAACCCCCCTGTCGACCGCCTGCCTAATCAGATCGTCAACGAAGTCCAGTGGACTAGGTAGAGAGCCGGCTTCCCATGGCAGTCTCTCCAATCGCATGGCCGTGGACCTACTCTCACCGAGTTCGCGGAGGAATGCCCCAAAGCCCTGCTTACGCTTCTCTTGCTTGCTTAGAACCGTCTCAGCATCTTCTCCCGTCATCTCATAGATTCCCTCGAGTATGGTGAGACCGTGCTCCGGCCAGAGTGCGACAAGATTGGGGTGGCAGGCGGAGTCCTCGAAGCGAATCACATCATCCTCGATTTCAAGGACCAATCCATCGGTCCTGACGTGAATTCCCGTCTCCAGTGAGTCTAGGATGCAGGCCAACGCATCTCTCTCCTCCGCAGCTCCCGACATGTGCTCTAGGAAATCTGCCCGTGCTTCCTCTGAAAACCAGTGGGTCCCGACCACATAACCATCGCCGATGGAGTTCAGTATACTAGTTCTACAGGATCTCGATAGAAGGGAGTCATCGAGTGCCAACCCAAGCCAAGCCTCGAGAACCTCCTCGAGCCGCTCGACCCCCTCCTCAGGCAAATCTCTGTCCTCTGGCCATCCCTCTGGCCTCCACATCCACTCAACGCTGGACACATCCCTAAGGCGGGGCGGCATCATTCCCAGCGCCACGCTTTGAGCGAATTGTTCCTCGGACTTTGCCAGAGCAGCCTGAGAAAGACCTACTACAGTCCCATCACCGAACTCCATACGCAGCCAACCGGCCTCAGTCAACTCACCATCAGTAACTGTATGCTCATCGAGTCCCTTACTCCATTTGACCTGGTCGCCACTCAACTCGATCGAAGCGTTATCAAGGCTCCAATCCACCCATTCAGCCGGAGGAGAGGGGGTATTCCCAGTGAATACGAAACCACCGCCCCATGAGAAGAACCACTGTCCTGACTTCGCGTGTTCGTCCCAGACTAGCAGACGTAACTTTGGATGAGTGTGATTCTGAATTCCAGCGAGATGGCTCTGTTTGCCATTGCCTCTGCGGAAGTAACTGGCGACCCCGAATAGGGGATTCTTGAACACCGCGACAGTGGACCGTTCTTCCTCTGTTGCGGCAAGCAGACTACCAGCCAACGCACAGCACACAGGGTCACCCCCTTTCTTCGTCATCCGCTTGCGCAGCCATCTAGGGTCGTTACGTTTCGAGGCCACTTGAGAGAGTTCTTTGAGCGTCTTCGCCATCTTGTCCTTTGAGAAAAATGACCTGTCCAGTTCCCCTCTTATTTCCGGAACGAAAATCTCAGGGTCGTCCATGAGTTCCTCGAGGTTCCTGTCAAGCCGGTGCTGAATCTCCTTTGAGGCCTGTTTTATCCCTCGCATACGAATCTTCTTGCGACGATTCTTATCGCCAGGGAAACTGACTTCTGCAGGGGGTTTCGCCATCTCTCTCGCCCCCTCCAAGCAAAGCCCCTGTTTGAGTCCGTCGTCTAATTTGGGAGCCTGCGGCGCTCGAAGGCAGATTCCTCCATACCGCTGAACTCGGCTGGGAGTATGAACGCGTGCACATATCCTATGCCTATTTCCGAAAGTTCCCCCAGAGTGCCCGATACAACCTGTTCTTTCTCGGTGCCAAGGTCGCTCAACAACATCCCAACCCAATTTCTGATGGGTTGGTCGAGCGACGATGAGTCACTCTTAGTTCGCTCACCCATCCTCTCGAGCAAGGCCACGGCCTCGCCGGGCACCATTGGGCGCGGTGTTTCCAAACCCATTCCTGTTGGATCGAGGTCGAGCAATACCAGAGTATGAAGCCCAGACTCCTTGTTTTTGCATATCATTTCCAGTGGGGATGTCGGTAGGTAGTCACCGGCCGAGAATGGGATGGTGACCTGCCGGCCGAATCGATATGACTGCAATCCAGAAAGCGAGACTGCAAGGGCAGTGGCAGTCAGACCGGGTATCACGTGAAAATCAATCCCCTCCTCAGCACATCGCTCCTCCAGATCTATGTGTGTGGTCGCCTGCATGGGGTCTCCGACAATCAGAAGGGCCACTGGCTGCTTGCTAGCTAGCTCGAGCAGTTTGTTTGGCTTCTCGACCCCATTTCGCATCAGTTTCTCCCAACTACCTACAACCGATTCTAAACGCTCCTCTTCACTAGGCGGTAGGACCGCAGTGTAACCCTCCAGGAATCTCTTGGAGCACTCTCTAGCAACACTCCTAGCCCGCTCGGTCATGTGGTCGAGGTCCCCCGGTCCGATGCCAATCAGCCAAAGTCCGGGCCCTCCCCCTCCATCCGTCATGGTGAAGCGGGCTGCCCCGCTGCACATCATGAACGTGATGCGCCATATCTCAGTGCCTAATCGCCAAGTGGAGCAGGCCTTGGGCCTGATTCGCGAGCACGACCTGCTCGCCCCCGCCATGCATGTGTTCCCGGCCGAAGACGGTGATTCTAGGCTTATACCACTAGATTTTGGCGCTCCATTATCTCTGCCAGAGGGTCTTGCAAAATTCGAGGTTGTGGAGCACGAGGGCAGGCCCGATGAGAGAGCTGACAGTGACTGGTGGGAGTATCTGAGGGGCCTGATTGGGGAGGAGACAGTCGAGCGACACGGCGAGGCATGGCCATCTTCGCACGAGTTCTTCGGCGACATGATGATTGTGAGACTGGATGATGAGGTCGCCGATTATTCCAAGCACATTGCCACCGCCAAACTTCAATCACATCCTCACATCAGGTTGATCCTGTCTGATCGAGGGGTGCTGGGTGAACTCAGAATTCGGGACCTGTCCATCATAGGCGCGCGTCGCGACGACGTAATCTTCACGGAGAACATCCCTGATGACATTACTAGCACCAGAGTAATGGTTAGAGAGTCTGGAAGAAGCATTCTATGCGACCCCACCCGGGCATACTTCTCCACCAAACTACAGTCGGAAAGACTCGAGACCTTGGTTTTCGCCAAGAAACTTCACTCCTTGCTCGGTCGCCCGTTGCGGGTATGCGACCCGTTTTGCGGGGTTGGTCCGGCACTTGCCACACTTCTCGGCGAGCCAGATTTAGTGGGCAAAGCACTCGCATCAGATCTCAACCCCGACGCCGTCGAGATGTTGTTCGACAACTTGCGTCGCTGGGACGGTAGGGACTACCCTAGTGGCCCCATTTCTCTCTCTCAGATTCACCCTGACAGACTTGTTGGGGTGGCCGATGCCACTTCCCTGCCATTGGATCCACAAATTTCTGGTAACTGGGACTTACTACTGGTCAACCTTCCACATCGAACCATCGAACTTCTCCCCTCTCTTGTCCCACTGTTGGACACTCGATCCCCGAGCTTAATCAGAGGCAGAGTGATAGTAGCAGAATCAGAGATTGACATTACTAACGCCGCTATCCGCTCCGCACTCCCAAATCGTCTAGAGGGTATGCCTGATCCTGTGTTAAGAATCAAGCGTGACTACAGTTCCACATTACGACTTTGCTCCTTCGAGGCATGGATAGCCACAACTTCTGAGGGTGAATAGTATGGCAACTCGATTGGGATGCTCCTTCCTAACTCTCATCTTGCTCACTTCTACTCTAACGGGTTGTTTTGGCTTCGAGGACGAATTACAAGAAGAGCCAGAGTACGAGCACTGGCTCCCAGACGTCGAGGATAGATCCAACAAGTTCTATCAGGACGACGATGTGTTTAGTCGAGTATCTTGGAACGGCTCTTTTGGTATCGACACCGTTCGCTCAATCTATGTCCCCGTACCAGCCATTACTGCGAGTGATGGCGGTGCTGGAGTCACCGGTGGCGCAGAAGTCCACATGGGTTTGTGGCTTCCTGTTATCGAAGGATGCGACATGGACGCCGCAGAGTTATCTGAGGAGTGCCGAGTCCCCGTAATTGCCGAAATCGGACCGTACTACGACGACGGTGATGTTGACGCCCTGACTCCAGCAGATAGACTCGGGCGTTTCCTGATAGAGAACTTCGTGCCGCATGGCTTCGGAGTTGCTCAGGTGTCAGTGTTTGGTACTGGAGAGTCGAACCACTGTATGGATCTCATGGGTCTCGATGAGCAAGAGGGGATACATGCTGCTGTGGAATATCTCGGAGACGCACCCTTCTCGAATGGGAATGTCGGCGTGATTGGCAAATCATATGATGGCTCTACACCATGGGAAGCAGCGGCGATGGGTTCGGACCACCTGAAGACCATAGTGCCAATGTCCGGACTAATTGGCGTTCATGACCTGATGTGGCGCAATGGCAGCATGGAGGCGCGTGGAGCCATCATGCACAATGGCGTCTACGGCAGCTTTGGTTTGGACGGCGACCTTGAGGACGCCCAGAATGCTTGTGAGGGGTATTTCGAGGGATACTACGCAGGAGTGGGGGCGTATCTGACCGGTGACAATCTCGCGTGGACTGGCAGCGATTATTGGACCGAGCGACACTTCCTGACCAGAGCTCTGCAGAATTACAACGGCTCCGTGTACATCATCCACGGTCTGCAGGATTGGAACGTCGACCCTCACATGGCTTTCCCAGTACACAATACTATGCTTGAGGCCGGCTTTGATATCAAGGGCCTCTACGGGCAATGGGGTCACGATTACCCTGACCGCAAAAGCGGTCATGAGGGTCTGAATAGCGGCCGGGGAGCCGAGGCATTCCCGTATACACTGCGTTGGGATTGGGCAGATGATATGCTAGAATGGTTCAATTTCTACCTCAAGGACCAGGGACCTCAACCCAGACTGATTGCCGAGGTTCAAGACAACATGGGAGGATGGAGGGTTGAACCCAACTACCCTCCTCCAAATCAAGAGTGGATTTACTTCGACATGGACTCATGTTCGATAGGAGGAAGCAACACAATAACATCGACTTCCAGTTTGATTGTTGAGTGCCCCGAGTTCGATGCCGAAACTCGCATTGTTGGAACTCCAACTTTCCACGTCGAGGCCACAATATCCCTCTTTGCAAGCAGCGGACATCTCTTCGTGGAAATGGTCCAAGCAAGTAGTGGCATGCATTTAGGGCATGCTGTGATGGACCTGAGATTCCATGAAGGAGGAGGTGATGGAGAGATATTGACCCCAGGAGAGACGGTTATCGCCAAAATGGAATTCTTTGGAATGGATGTAATCATTCCCTCCGGTGATGCCATCAATCTGATTATCACTCAAACTGGTGAGGATTATGTTCCCAGTCCAGTATCCATGATGCCTGTAACCCTAAGTCTCGATTCTTCAAGCCTCTTGGGCTTGTCTACAGCCAACCGTGACTGCACGGACCTCTTCCTACCACCCATGCACCCCCCATATCCACAGTGCTCCTTTGAGGTATGAATGACCCCAACGCCGTAGACAGACTTATTTCGCCCTCTTCAATGAACCACTATGATCCCTCAGCTTATTGGGGAATTAATTTGTTCCGGGCTGTGCCATGTAATATTCGCTGGGCTCGCAGGCGGCGATTCCGCTATGAAAAACGCTCAAAAACCACCCACCAAATTGAGCACTTCAGCATCAACAGGCAACCGGAGTAAGCGACTTACTGAGAGCCGGAACGCACTTCGCAATTGTTCGTTCGACGGCTGCAACGCCCTGTCATTCAGAACCACGGATTACTGCTGGAAACATCAGCCCGAAACCCCATCAGATCCAGAACCGGAGCCCGAGCCCGAAGCAGATGCCAACTGGTGGGAAGAACAAACGGAGTGAGAAACAGTGAGTGTAGGCGGCCCTTGCGCGTTTGATGGTTGCAAACGCAAACACATGTACAACAGCCCAGTTTGCTACAAGCACAGGGGCCAGAAGCCTCCACTTCCACCGCCAGTAACGGAAACCGAACCGACCCCATCGAAAGACCTCTGGTGGACCGAGGACGACGAGACCCAGCGCTGCGATGACAATCCGGACTTACACTATGGGTTGTGCGAGTTCGATAGCTACGATGGAATCTGTTTTCACTGCAAGAATCTGGTGCATCCAGACCTCCACCTTATCCATCTCATTCACAATGACCGCAACCGGTTTCTGAATTTCGAGGAGGATTTGGCGGAGGGTGAGAAGTGGGGGGGACACTACAGATCGAGGCTTTCCGATATATGGGAGGAATTCGAGGAGCGCGACATCATGTTCGAAGCCCAACTGGGCCATGGGGCGGCTAGGGCCGAGGCGATCCAGAAGTTGTGCTACGCGGACAAAGAGCACATACTCTCCGTGTTGAAGGAAAACCTATCCAAAGCAGGGGCTCCAACGGAAGGGGAAGGCATAGAACCGTGGGTCTGGAACTCGCTTGAGGGCGACCTGGAGGAGCATTTCGAGAGGATACGGGACTGGGACATCACACGAGTTAATTGGTCTCCCGAGGAGTGGCATCTGGAGAAGCCAGCAAGGTCAGCGGACTCATACTACTCAGCCAGAAGCCAATACGACGAAGAGGATCATCCATTCGTTCGCGCTATTGGTGTCTTTCTTCTGGCTGCCTATGGGTTGTTTGTTTGGGAAGAGGGTCTTCTGAATACATTCGAGGGCACGGAAGGTATAGTGGTGGAACTTCTTTGCATTGGCTACTTGGTTCCACCTTACATCATCTGGTCTGCTTTCATAGAGAAGGGCAATCTGAGCCGTGATTAGCACGATTGAGTGGCGCCCCGACCGGGATTTGAACCCGGGTCGCAGCCTCGACAGGGCTGCATGATAGGCCACTACACCATCAGGGCAGGGCCTCTTCGACAAGGCACCTCTTTTTCAATCTTTGATAGGGTATTGTTCATCATCCGGCCGCACTGCGGTTTGGCATGGACGACATTCCCTTGGTCATCGATGTGATTGACAACGGGGGCCAGTGGACCCACCGCGAGTGGCGAATGCTGCGCTACCTAGGTGTCGACACCCAGATTCTTCCAAACGATACACCTGTCGAGGAACTCCGCCCTGTGGACGGCCTCATCCTGTCTGGAGGTGCGGCACGTGTTGGCCTGACTGGCGAGTTGGGCAATTGCGGTGGTTTCCTTGGCATGGATATCCCCATACTCGGAATCTGCGCAGGTCACCAGTTCATGGCGGGTTTCTACGGTGGCAGTGCCGCCGAGGCGCCAAAACCTGAGTTTGGCGCTGCTTCCATCTCTCTCGTCGATGGTGGTGGCGCGCTTTTCGAGGGGACTCCAGATGAGCAGGCGGTCTGGGAGAGCCATAATGACGAGGTCACAGAGGCACCCCCCGGCTTCGTGATTACCGCACACAGTGAGTCCTGTGCGGTGCAGGGTATGGAGAACGAATCTGGAGATCGATTTGGACTTCAATTCCACCCCGAAGTAAACGACTCAGAGTATGGTGCGAGAATTTTCGAGAATTTCGTAGGGGTATGTGAACGGGCCCGCAGGGCCCGGTGAGGCAGAGGACAGATTGAAGAAGGCCCGGCAGGTCGCCGGCTCGATGTCCACCGAAGCAGACCGTCTCGTGCTCCACAAGTGCAGGAGTTGTAATCGCACCGATCGAAGGGCTTGGACCCCTGCTGAGCTACCCAAGTGCACTCACTGTGAATCGACTATGGATCCACTTGAGATTCGCTACAAATGCCTGCGTTGCGGCCACCTAACTTGGACTGAGGCAGGCACTTCTGGAAAGTCCTGCCACAAGTGTGGATATCGGGTCTTCGTCAAACCCCGTAAGGAAGGACGTTTCAAGACCCTAAAGGCCGAGTGAGCAGCGCGGTCTTCAAGACCCGCCAATCCGACGGCCTCTCGTGACGGGCTGGCTGAATACCTACGCGCCTCGAACATTCGAGCAACTGGCCGTACCCGACAAGGCGCGTCAAGCACTTATCTCGGCCAGCCTATCCGCCGAGCCACCGCATTTGCTGATAACCGGCCCGGCGGGTGTGGGTAAGACGGCAGCATGGCGATTGGTTGCCCGCCAGATTCTCGGAAGAGGGTGGCGCTCCACAACACACGTACTGCAGGCCCGCGACCTTGTCAGGAAACGCGGCGCCATGAATACATTCGAGAATTTTCTCAGGCCAGGGGGTAATGGTTCGAGCGATACCTTAGCTGGAAGACTCAGCCTGGATGCCTTTGACAGAGGGATTTCAACCGGCTCCCAGAACGACGTTGCCCCTGCAGGTAAGGAAATCGAAATTACCCCCGGTGTCTTGCCTGTGAGTCGACTTATCGTCCTCGAGGACGCTGATTACCTCGGTTCAATCAGACAGGCCTACTTGCGCAGGATGATGGAGACTGTTGGAAACGCCTCTAGGTTTGTCCTTGTGGCAAGAGCCCCCTCAAGGATTATCGATGCGTTGCGCTCTCGAACCCAGATGATCCGAATTCCGCCGACTGAGCGCGGGACAATGCTGTCTACTATGCACTCCGTCACCGAATCAGAGAACGTGGAGACCGTAGAGGGGGTACTTGAGGACATTGCTTACATCTCGGGAGGTAACCTCAGGAAGGCCCTGTTCACCTTGGAGATGCTGCACCTGAGAGGGCTCGCACAAGATCGCTCGGCGGTTCACACCCTAGTTCAGTCAACCACCCTGCAGTCCGGCAGACACCTATTGGAACTTGCTTTGAGAGGGAGAGTGGTTGAGTGGAGGTGGGAAAACCGGGGAGGCCGTAAGAAGAAGGTGCTGGCAGGGGCATTGGCCGAAATCGACCGCATGATGAACGACCACGGAATGGACTCCGACGACGTAGTCCACCAACTCCACGACGTTCTGGTAGGTCGTAGACTCTCTCTCCCAGATCCCCTCCGTGAGCAGCTGCTGGGGGCATTGGCCGACTGTGACACCCAGCTCAATCGCTCAATGCACGCACGAATCCCCTTCGAGAATTTCTTACACAAAGTCGCCAGAGCCGGAAGGGAACACGGTCTCGCTTTCGGCTAATGGAATGGCGGGCGATACAGGATTTGAACCCGTGTTCTCGGCTTAGGAGGCCAAGGTGATATCCAGACTACACTAATCGCCCGACTCTGCGACAGCGCACTCCCCAAGAAAGGTAACGTTCGCAGAATCACCCCTCTCGGCAGCAATAGCGCCGATGCCATCAAGCATCCTCCGTCCTCCGAAGTTCCATGGAGGCTCCCATTCCGAAGCTGCCGACACCGTATTCAGATTCAAGCAAGTTCGGCGCCTCGAACCAGCGGGCCCTCTCTCGCAGAGTGGCAGCCAGAGATACCGGGAGGCGCTTCTGGACCCGTGTCTCTGGGTCCGCCCAGACCCCTTTGATACGCCAAACCCTCTCTTTGGTAGCCCCTATCTGCGCCGGCCTGTTGCTGGTGAAGTGGGATTTCGCCTCCTTCGATGCGGCCATCGCAGCATATACTCTTCTTGCTGTGCTACTAATCCCCACCAATCTCGCGGCAACCTTCGCGAGGATGTCCGCGCGCGATCGACTCAAGTTGCGAGATGGAGGCCAGAGATCGATGGACGCCTATCCAGGCGTGGAGCGGATACTCAACACCTTGGGAGAGAGGTCCTTGAGGGAGAGAATTCGCCTCCTCTCAGCAGCACTCGGTGCGGTGGCGCTGATTGCAGTGAGGGACCTCGAGACGGGCAATACTCTCGGGTCGTTACTCCTAGGCGCTTCGATGGCTCTGGGGGCTCTATGTTTCCTCAACTCACTAATGTTGGATGATTCAATTCCCATGCGCTCCAATTCATTCCCCCTGCTCTCTCTGCACGCTCCAACTCTGCATGACAGCACTTTGAACAAGCCGTTGTCCGACCTCATGGTCGCACATCTCGATCCAGAGACCGCGGCAGCGTGGGATGATTGGAAAATCTCCCTAATGGATAGTGTGAGGGGCAATCAGACCCCTGATTCGGCCGTAGAACACCTTCTGCGTGCAGTGCATCTCAATGAGCAGGGACTGCTTGACGATGCTAGATTGATGACCGAGGCGAAGCGTGTTTTCAAGGTGTCAACAATCGATAGTTTGATCGACAAATCGAACAAGTTTGACCTGAGATCACTGCGGACCCTGTTGGCGCACACCAAGGCTTGGGAACCCGGGCTGTTCAGGTTGATTGACAGGTTGCAGGACTCGGCCATCAGAGGCGACCACTCGATGAATGAGATGCCTTGGAGACTGGATCTCGACTTGCCCCCTCGCTGCTCTCAGGGGCGGGCCGACTTGTTTGTCATGCTGCACAACAACACCGGAGCTACTACCAATGTCAAGGTTGATGTTGTGGTGGCCGAAGGGGAACCGGCTCTACAGACAATCCGAGTCGAGGCCAGAGCCTCCCGTCGTATTGACAGGGCAAGAGCCACGGATCTGGTCGATTCACTGGGGCGTCTGCTGGATGATGCCACCGTGCTCTGGATTGGCCTCGCGTGGCCCGACTCCAAACTAGGCTCGCATCCAGTACAGGTCACCTTGATGGGGGAGCACGGGAAAACACTCTCCTCAGTTGTGGTGCAGACCACGCTGTCGTCAAAGGCGCAGCAGGAGAGCGCAGGAGAGCGAATGTCTGACGCAGCCTCGGCTGTTCGCAGACTGGCACTCTCCATAGCCGATTGAGGTCCTTGCGGGACGAAGTCCCGAGCGTCACGTTCATGACACTATTGTGATTGCGACCAACGGAGTGAACATGGAGTCATGGGACATCGTCGTCATCGGCAGCGGCCCTGCGGCCCTGCGAGCGGCCATCGCTTCTGCTGACGTAGGCACAATTCCTCTGGTGATTGACTCCTCGGGTGTCGGTTCAGCATCCGGCGCAGCCCCTCTGTCAGGCTTGGCTGCCTCGATAGACGAACTCGACTCCACCTCACATCGCAACGATACGGTTACAGCTGGCGGCAAGTCAACTGACAAGGTCGCAGCAGCCCGATTCTGTGGCGAAGCAGTCTCAGTCATCGCTGAACTTGAGAGATGGGGATTGGTTCTGCGCCGCAGGGAAGGAGGGCTACCTCATACCTCGGAGGCACCGGGCCACAGCAGACCCCGTCTGACAGGCTGCGGGGACAGCACAGTCAGAGAGGTGACTCGTATTCTCGAAGAGCAGGCTATCAAGAGAGGCATCCCTCGCCGCACGGACCTAGTCCCCCTTTCTCTGGTGATGGACAATCAACAGGTTCGTGGTGTTGTAGTGCTGGATCTATTGACTGGAGGAATATCCTCCATTCAATCAAAAGCAATCATTCTGGCCACAGAAGGTCACCAAGGAATATGGTCCTCTCCTTCGAATGGAGCAGGCATCGGGGCCGCCCTTGCTGTCTCTGCAGGCGTAGGTCTGTCCGGCATGGCAAACTCTCCTCGGCACCCACTCACAATCCGCGGCACGGATATGCACCTCCCCCTGGATCTGTTGGGTGCTGGAGGTAGACTGCGCAAGGAGAGCGGAGAGGACGTCGGGCCCGAGACAATCCTCAACGGTGAAGGATGTGTCCTCGACCTACGATCACTCGATGCAGCAGCATTTCCGTGGTTTACTCAGACCACTAGAAGGGTGAGGGAGAGGGCAGGCTTGGACATTACTACCGAAGTCATTCCTCTGATGTCAAGCGTCGCCGCAACTACTGGGGGCGCTCCTGTGGATGAAAGTGGCAGAGTAACCTTCGACGATGGCAATATGTGGTTCACAGGTCTTTACGCGGCCGGGCGCTCAGCCAATACTGGAATGCACGGAGCGGGTATGCTGCCCGGGAACCAATTGCTCGAGGACCTAGTGAGTGGAAATAGTGCCGGAGAGCATGCTGGGGCCTGGGCCCCAGACACATCGTTCGCTTCTTCCTCTCTGGTGGAGGAAGCGATTCAGGTGGAGCGAGATAGAGTGACGTCCCTGATGGGAACCGCTGGCGAGTCAGTAGGACGAATTTCAACCATCATGTCGTCAATCATGAGCAATATCAACGGCAGTCGCGACGAGAAAGTCCTCGAAACAGCTGCAACCGGCCTCGCTGGGTTGCGAGAGACGGGAATCAAAGTCACAGATTCTTCCATAGTGATGAACACCGAATTGGTCACCGCGATACACCTCCAGGGCATGATCGCTCTGGCTGAGGCGATAATCGGCTCAGAGGGATAGCATGGACGAATCTGATCCGAGTATTTTCACACTCATTATCCAAGGAAACATTCCCTGCCATAAGGTGTACGAGGACGAGCACGTATTCGCATTCCTTGACATCAATCCATGCAGCATCGGACACACCCTAGTTGTCCCCAAGGAGCAGAGCGCCACACTAGATGGACTATCGGAAGAGGCATCTGCTGCAGTCGGAAGAGTCCTTCCAAGAATATCTAGGGCTGTCCTTGCAGCCTCTGGGGCCGGTGATTTCAACGTCCTGCAGAACAATGGAGCGGCCGCTTTTCAATCAGTCTTCCATGTTCACTTCCACATCATTCCCAAACACGATGACGGCAGCGGTCTGACTTGGCCATTCGCCACCACACAACTCGATCCTGAAGAGGGCGCAATACTTGCCGAGCGCATCCGCAGCCATCTGAAATGACCCGGTGCGTTCTCAACCACCAGCCCCGTGGGTATGCCATGGCTGATTCCGAGAATGCGCCCGATGAGCTCCCGAGGCTGTCGAGCAGCGCTACTAGGATCAATGTCGAAAAACTCGAAAGTTTGCCTTGGGATCACAGTGGCAAACACCCCGGAAATCGACCTTTCTGGGGGGTCATCCGTCGAGCCGTTGACATAGCCTGGTCCTACATAATCAGGCACTCGGAGATGGACAGCCCACCCGAGGTGGAGGGTGGCTCGGTGTATGCTTCCACTCACATCAATGGACTCATTGACCCACTGGCAATCATGAAATCACAGGACAGGCGTATCATCGCCATTGGTAGGCACGACATCATGACCATGCCTGTGATAGGCTGGATAACACGCCGAATTGGCTCACAACCAGTAATCAGGAGAGCAGAACTGGAGAGAGGAGTTAGTAATCCTGAGTTCGCGAAGAGAATTAACAAGAGGAGTATGTTGACCATGGCCAACTGCATCGCCTCGGGTCATGCGGCGATTGTGATGCCCGAGGGAAAGTCCCATCAGGACACCAAGATGCATGCTCTCAGGACCGGCGCCCTCCGGTTCACTCTCAATGCTTCCAGCATCGCGCATGCGAGGGGGCTGCCTCAGCCCGTGCTTCAGCCTGTAGGTCTGCATTTCAGACGACACTACTGGTTCCGCACCGACGTCTTTGTAGAGTTTGGTGAACCAATCATCATACCATTGCTCGATGACCCCCAACATCACACAAGCCTTGCTGGAGGGGAATGGCTTGAACCACCCGCAGAACAGGTTATCCCCCTTCGCGATGAATTGTATGAAAGCCTAACCCATATCACTCCAAATGCCCCAGATTGGGAGACATACAGGGCATGGCACTTACTGGGCCACTTGAGAGCGAATTCATCCACTTCCCCCCTTAACTCGCTGAAGCAGGAGGTATTAGCAGCCCGTGACATCAGAGAACAACTTTCGTGGTTCGTTGGCGAAACTCAAGTCGACAATCTTGTCGAAGAAGCCAAGGAGGCTGCAGACATACTGCACTCGGTGGGCCTAGACGCCCGCACACTGGATATGAGTGGACGAATCAAAAGCGAATCCAGAATAGAAAGAGGAGTATTGGGTGTTCTAGCAATGCTTCTCACCACTCCCATCACCATCCCGACGACCGGCTTGCAGGCATTCGTCGGGTGGTACGCGGGTGAACACACGGACGAGGGAATTGACTCTAGAACTACACACCATATGATTGGAGCAATCTTCTCGCCTCTGTTCTTTTGGCCACTAATCTCCCTCGCGTTCCTCTACTCTCTCTTCGGTGCTACCCCCTTACTCCCAATATATCTCGCAGTATCTCTCCCTATCATACACATGTCGAACCTAGTTTTCCTCTGGGGCTATGATATGTTGACTGATTTCAACGACTCCCGAACAAGAAGGAGACTGGCTTCCTCAGCAACTGGTAGTCGTTTGGAAGAACTTGTAGGCCGAATGATTTCCCAACTCTTGCCTTTCTTCAAATAGGTCGGGCACCTCTATCCCCTCATGAACTCCCGCGAGGCCGGCGACAGGGTGCGCGAGTGGCTGCAGGGCGAACGCCTCGAAGCCCGAGACGTAGCCGACCAGCAGGCCATGCTCCACTTGCATGTCCGTTACCCTCCAACAAAGCAGGGTCATGTGTTCAACGTCGTCATTCCGAAGAACCGCAATCTGGTTCTGATATACTCAGTCACTAGGGTCGACGATGGTCAGCAGAGCGAAATGACGGAACTCTCCGAGAATGAGACCGGGGATTGGGAGAAGTGGCTTCACGACACTAGGATACATCTCACGCAGGCAGATCTCGACTGGGTGCTTCACGTTGGCAAGAAGAAGCATGGTGTGCCCGGCCCACTGCAGGCATTCAATCTCTCACGGCCAATTTGGTTCGACGGTCTGACACAGAACGAGTTCATGCATACGATGCGTCATCTTTGGCTCACCAAACTCGCTCTGATTCATAAAATCAAGTTCGCATACGGACCCGGCGTGGGCAAGCCCGGACCGGTTGATGACTGGATTGCCAAGAAGGCTCAGAGTAGGGGCAGCCAACCTGAAGTGCACTCAGAGGTGAGTGAGATAGACACTGATGAGACCGGTGGATTCGGCCGCGACTTCGATCCCTCCGAATGGGCCTGAAACCCCATCCACACTCGCGCACCCTCTCGCGTGCGGGTGACGGCAAAGGGTCGAGGTTAAGTATCTCTGGAAGACAAACTAGGACGATACACAGCTATGCTGGAGGTTTGGAAATGGAAACTGCGAAGATGAGAAACAGCGTGACGATGGTTCTACTGATGGTGATGAGTACGTTCGCGGCGATAGAGATCCCGCGGGCCGAGGCCAGCGAGGTGGTACTAACTGACGCGATTCAGATTGTCAATGGGGGCGCAGCGAACGATAAGATGGTGGCTACCGATGCCGACTCGATGGGCAACGTGCACTTTGTTTGGAGTCGCAACACCCAGCACTTGTGGTACCAGATGCACAATCCCAGAGGCGACATACTGATTCTTGAGACCCAGATATCTAACCCCGGTGCACACCGGGCTTGGCACCCCGACATTAGTGTTGACAGTAATGACAACGTGCATATCACTTGGACCGATAAAGCCGCTCAGTGGACTATCTTATACACCATGCTTGACCCATCTCAGGATGATCAGAGTGGTGACTCGGCTATCGATAACGTAATTTCACTCATCGACGACTTCGAAGTCTCGGTTCACACACAGAACCGCGACTGGCCAGCCATAGACACCGATTCTGAGAACAACGCCCACATCGTCTGGGAAGACTCGTTTGAGCCGCTTGACAAGTTCTACCAACAACCTCAGATTTACTACTCTATGATAGAACCCGACCTGCAGTCCCGTGAGGCTATAGTAGCTGTGGGCGAGACCCTACTCACTCCAATCATCGGACACAAGGGGCATCCCGATGTCGCTGTCGATGCCGATGACTTCGTTCAGATTGTATGGGATGACACTCGCGGAGGCAAAGTCGAGATGGTTGCTCCGATAGACACCTCCGGCTCGATGAACACCGAGTGGGCCGACATGTGTGTGGTTTTCTATGGCGGCTACTTCGCCAGCGGTGGTTTCTTCGAGGGACTAAAGCCAATGCTCTTGCGAGCTAACATGACGGTCTACGAGACCCTGTATGCCCTCAGCGGTAACTGGCCGAGTGCGGCTACCAGCGGTAATTGCGCCGCTGCATACCAGACCGGCGGGTCGGGCAGCCAAGGTCCAAGAGGAACTCCTCTAGGCCTGTCCCCAGGAGATGACTCAGGTGGTATCAGAGAGCTCACCGAGGTTGTTTACAACAACGGCGCAGTCAACTTGCCGCAGGATGGGGGATACTACAGTGAATTTTGGGGCCCTGGCTCCACTTGGGCCTGCCTGTCTTGGCGAGATGCCGGTGGCAACGTCCCCGGCAATCCTCCTACTCAGTTGGACCATCGCTGGAACCCCAACGCGACCAAGATTGTCATCCCAATCTCAGACGAGGGTCCCTATGGTGGGGACCCCGCTCAACAGTCCGATGACACACAGAGCATCAATGAGGCTCACGACGCTTGCGTCATCGCCGGAATCATCCCAGTGCCTCTGCTTGCAGCCGGCTTTGGCTCCGGCTCCACTTCCGTCGGATCACACATGATGGACCTCGCCCAATGCCCAAACGGCTTCGTTAGTCTGAACACAAGGACCTGCCCTGGTTCAAACACCCGCCTGACTAATGCGGAGGGTCTGATGTACAGTTTCCCGACTTCAGCCGGCAATTCAGCTGAATTACAGCTAATGGTTGAGGCCATGGTCTACCTATCCACAAATAATTCACGTGAGATTTACATGACCATACTCGATCCTCTGTCGTTGTTGGAGAATCCACCTCCGACTTGGCAGAAGGGAGATTCAGGGACTTTTGTCGACACCACAGCCGATAGGTACATCGAGGATCTCGGGCCCTCTATCGACGGCCTAGGATACGGCAACCTCGTCGTGGTCAACGACACCAGAATCACACTCAACGACGCATATAGCCTACATCCTGCAATTTCCGTAGACACCTCCGGTAACACCCATCTAGCTTGGATGGATGGTCGCGCCTATGGATTCGACATCGATGTCAACTACGAGATCTACTATACTAGACTACGACTCAGAGGAGCGGGCGAGTGGGACGGAGCTTCCGACGGATTACCTTCCTATGGAATTAAGCAGATTGTCGACTCAGCTGTCTCAGAAGTTGAAGGTATCGAAGGAATTCCAACCGATCGACCCTTCGGCGCCAATTCACACATGCCAGCCATCCTCACTGACTCATTCGATAACGTGCACCTGACATGGTTGGAGAACTCCAACGGAACCCAAGGCGAGACCGTCGTTTACACTAGACTGAATCACACCAACGACGACTATCCTGAGGGCTTCCCTCTGAATTCGCTCGCAGTAGGGGTCGTCGATCCGTGGGAAGTTATCCCGATTACCGAGTGGCAATCCGACAAGCTCGGCCCGAACTCACCTGCGGTCCCTGATTTGGGTCAGCCACCGGCATTTGCCAATGACCTCGGAAGCGGGGCCCATATCGCTTGGTCTGACACTAACAAGTGCAACGACATCAGCAATGGCGGATCCTACACGCTGTGCTACGTTCATGTCCTGACTGGCCTAGTCGAGGTTGCACTCACAGAGACTGAGACCTACTACCACACCATTGAGCCCGGTGAGCAGACCACATACAACATGACAATCTCGAACCCCACACCCGGGCCCGCCGAGCTCGTGGCCGACACCTTCACCGTGACTATGGAAGGTGTTCCTAACAATTGGACGGCCACACTCTTCTTCACCACTAACCACACACCAATATTCGACTCGACACCGGTATTCCTTCGCGGCGGTGACGTGGTTTCGATGTACATGCGCGTCCGCGCCCCTTCGATATATCAGGCTCATTCAGACGAATTGGCCTCGATTACTGTGATTGCAATATCCCACAAGGATCCGGCTATCAGAGACGATAGGATTACTCTGACGCTGATGGATGTTGTCCACGGGATTAACTTGGACACCAGTCACTTCCAGGTGGATGTCGAACAGGGTGAATCGGCGTTCTTCTCGATAACGGTTACCAATACAGGTAACGTATACGATACGTTCGCGTTTTACGACCCATCTACCTTAGAGGGACAGGTCGAATGGGCCCTGCCGTTTGGATGGGGTCTCACATTCCCAACGTCGCTATCATTGGACCCCGGACAGTCGGTGACTAGGAACCTGCAGGTCAGTGTTCCGACTTCACAGGAGCCCGGGACCTTTGTAATCTACCTGAAAGGTTGGTCCACCGGCGAGCCAGTGCTCTCTATTGATCAAGGTACCTTCGATGTTCTTGAACTCTGGATAAACGTCTCGATTAAGAGCACGGGCAACATCGTCTTCAATCTCGGAGATACGACGCAGTATGTCTTGCCCGGCGAATGCTCTGAGTTCGATATCGAGGTTACCAAGCACTTCACACCCGGCCATCTGATATTCACAACTCCAGGAGGCCCCGAGGAGAGACCTCCTGAGATTTCTGAGCAGACATGGAGGTTCGACCACTGGACAGTGGATTTGGATTTCTCTGAAGCCCCCGGGGGGAACGGAATCTCAGATAACGCCCCGCGCTACTGGTCGATTATCGATACCCCATACACTGTCACTGCCATCATGTGCGCACCGTACAATGCTACTGCTGGCCTAGGTGATTCTGTCACCGTCAAGGCTCACTTAGAGGGAGCGCAGCGCGTCAGAGACTCCGTGGTCCTTCTGACAAACGTCATCCAAGAGTACGACTTGGAAGGTAGCGTACCCGAAACCATTCTGTCTCTACATCCAGGACAGACGTACCAGTTGGATACCACGGTCTCCAACGAAGGAAACGGTGCTGACAGATACGACATAACAGTTGGCTCGATTACCGATACATTCGGAGCATCACACGTCTGGGATATCGATATCCCCCGGATTCTATTCACTGAGTTAGATCGTGATGAGTCGCAGACCGTACCTCTCCTTCTCAACGTACCAGAAAGGACCCATGCCGGCCAGTACACCGTAATCCTGCATGTCCTGAGCGAGGAACCCTACGAGGGAACCAAACTGAGGGATGTCCTTGAGTTACAGGTCGAGATTGTCGAGTTTCATGACATGCGGATAGAGGTCGACCCGATGGTTGAGAGCCGAATCAAGTCCACAGCCCCAGGTAGAATTGTCCGATTCACCATAAACATCACCAACCACGGTAATATGGACGACCAACCGACACTGCACAACCACACCCTCTATGACAGCGATGATCGATATTCGTGGCAGACGTCCCCTACGATGGGACCTCTGTTGGGTAATTGGGTAATCAGCTATGCATTGCTTGAAGACTTCAACACCGAGTATCCGATTGAGAGGCCATGTGTCGGACAAATTTTGGGTGAAGATCCACCTACCGAGGGCTGCTACCTGTCCGCCCAGACCAATGCAATCACCATGCCGGTGATGGAGGCTTACTCGACTCTACAGATTGTCGTAATCATCCAGATTGATCCAGCCGCTACACTGAACAATCGAGAGATTGGAATCAAGGTCGTATCGAAATTCGGCTCCTCGGAAGCAGGCGGTGACCACGATGAGACTGCGGTATGGGATGACTCCTGCACCCTCGACGCGAATGGAGACGGTTTGCCAGATAACTACCGGCCCAATTGTGACACCAACGAGCAAGTCATTGAATTGAGACTCAGGGCACCAGACCTCTTCATCCTCGACGTCTTCGCTGCGACCCATACAGGGGAGGTTGGAGAGATGCTCTCCGTTAACGTACAAATCCTCAACAAGGGTAACGCCCACGCTACTGACGTCAACATCATCCTATGTGTAGATCAGACTAAATCTGACATCAAGAAGAACGGGTGCGACGAAGAGAACATCGTTTACCGGCAAATAGTCGAGGCGATAATGCCCTGTGATAACCCTAGTTCCGGCTGCGCCAACGAGGATCCACCCACAATCGCTCTACTGTATATGGTCAAGGCTGGAAGACACGATATCGTCGTAGTATTGGATCCAGATAACATAATTGTCGAGACCGATGAGACCAACAATATCCAATCGGTCTCGCAGAAGATGGGCTCGAATTTAGGAATTCTCGATGTTGGAATCGAGGTCATCGCCCAATACACAGTGCCGACCATAATCCTCGGCGCAACGTTCGCTCTTGTAGGGGTGGTCGCAGTGGTCATGTGGGGGCGCAGGGAGGAGGCAAAGATACGCTACGCCGAGAAGTCCAGTATGATTTCGAACCTTGACGATGAGGACATGGTTTTCTGATTAGCGTGCTAGCCACCATGGCAATGGTGTCCCTTCGCGTGCCGCGACGAGCCGGCCCCGGCTAGCCGCGAAATCACGCATCAGACGCTCGCGCAGAGCATCCATCATCTCCTCTGCGTCCATCGACTGGATTCTCAGTCCCTGCGAGAAGGCATCCAAATCGAGAGGTCTACGGGGTTGGTTCATGATAGCGTGGGCCAACTGCCTCTCCTCATAGGATCCAGATTGCTCGGAGATGCTGGGGGAGACTTTTCTCATCACCTGCTGATGGAGTGCTATCACAGCGTCACGATGCTCGTCTATGCGCTCGAGAGCGGAGTCTAACTCCGAGAGCACCCCCATGGCCTCCACCATCGGGAGCTTGCGTCGGGTACCCAGTCTGTCGACCACCCCATTCAGTTCTGGAGGCAATCTGTTGGAGAGGCGCATTGGTCCTCCGGCCGGTATTTTCCTGTGCTCTGCGCGGAATAAATCAGGTCCGAGGTCGAGACGCAAGGAGAATGACTGGTTGACCTTGTACATCTTCTTCGGGGGGCCTCCCTTCTCCGATGGCACACGTTCGGAATCCACGAACCCCGACTCCTCTAGGACCTTGAGGTGCTTGACTACCGCTTGCTGACTTACATTCAGTAACTCGGAGAGTTGCAGAGGGTAGTGAGGTTCCTTGACTAATTTCCTGAGAATCTGACGTCTAGTAGGGTTTTCTAGTATCGAGAGCGCCTCGTCGAAACCAACCACTTACTCCCCAACCTGAGGTTGGGTAGTGCAGGTCTTCTAAAAACCCAACTTGAGCATAGAATAATATCCGACGAACTAGTAAAACTGCCATGGGAACCGGGAAGACGGTAATAGTCACAGTACTAGTTATCGCAGGATTGCTGATGCTGGCTTTGTCTTTTGTTGCTTCAATAGTAGTTGATACCATTGATCAGAGGATTGCAGATGAATGTGAAGATGAGGCAGGTACCATTGGAGAAATTATCGGTGCTGATGAGGGGCAGTGTCAAGACGGCCGCGATATGAGAGACAGAGTTGATTCCATTGGTCAGATGATTGGCTATCTAGGCGCGGCAGTTCTTGTGATATCAGTAATCATGGTTGCAATCAGAAAGAGGCAGTGATTAACCCTCATCCCAACCACGCCAATCCCGATTACCCTCATCCTGCTGGGATTTCTTAGTGACCTCCGTTTGGGTAGGGAATGGATCCGCTACCGTCTCCTCCTCCGTTTCCGGTAGGCCGCGGTACTGTCTGTACAACTCGTCAGTTGTCGGCAGCCTGCCCTCTTTGGACATGACCACGGGCCCTCCGGATTTCTTACGCTGCCCTCGTCCTGCGAGGACCAGTATGAGTGCGACGACGCCCAGCGGTATTCCGAGGCAGCACCCGAAGAACATCATCACGAACCAACCGTTCCCGAACAGTGCTTTCTGTGCTGATACATCATCCACGAACCACAGGGTGGTGTTTCCGTCATTGTGCAGGGTGTAATCACCGGCCTGAGCCGACCTGAAGACCCTCACAGGGACATACAAAATCCCATCCTCACCAGGTCTCTCGAGATCTAGGCGCGTGGGTGCCGAACCACTTTCTTCAGACCCTGTTGTATCAATCAACCTGAGTTCAGCAGACTGCGAATCCTCTCCGGTGACCCGAAGAGCAACATATTCGCCTAATTGATCTAAATTGACTTCCCCACTCTCTCCGGTTTCCAACTCCAGAAGATGCCGCTGGGACGGATCCAACTCATCGAACATTGCTGGCATGGCGTTGTAGTAGGATACTACCCCTATCAGCACCAGTAGTAGGGAGGCTCCTGAGAGCCTCTTGGCCCAGAGCGTAACTTCTGCCACGGCCCGAGGTGATGGCTCCGTGCTATCAGACTTCTCAATCAGTAGGCGAGACCGACATCCGGATGAGCCAACTTCTCAGGGAGATAGGTATCTGTCACGAAATCCAGCCCGTACTTAGCTAGGGACTGCTGCTCGGCCTTCTTCCCAAGCTCCTGCATCAACTCAATCTGCTGCTGCCACCACCCCGTAGAGAATCTAGGGTCGGACAATTCAGCCTGCAGAGCGCCCAAGTCTTGTTTTGAGAGGTCATCGCTAGGTAGGTCATAAGCGAGAATATCGTCTGCAGTAATCCCTAGATATATCGCACCCTTGCTCGCTAGGTACTCTGAGATGTGAGCAGTCTTGATGGCCCCATATGCGATACTAGCAAAGATTCTGAACGACCATGGGTCACAGTCAGCAAATACTACGATTGGCTTTTTCCACTCGTCACTCATTCGTCGCATAATTCGACGAGTGGAGCGTGCAGGTTGTCCCTTGAGATGGACCAGCGCGCACCGCGCCTCCTCATCGAAACCGTTCTCAATCAGTCGATCAAACATCCCACCGGTCTCTATTGCCATGACGAAATCTATGTCCTCATCAATGAGTCTGAGTTTCTCTGACTCGACGTTGTAAGGGACTCCGTATCCAGAGTCGCCGACGTCGTCGCGACAGTTTATCCTCATCCAGTCGCCACGTCGATTACGCTCTTCAAAAGTCACGTTCCCAATAATTCTCGCCCCATCCTCCTCTGGCCTTAGACGGAAGTCCTCGCGTAGACACTTGGTGACAATCTCAAGATCCTCAGCTAGGTTGTTGCTCTCGTTCTGTGAGTGGAACTTGCCGTTGCCCCAGCCTTCGGAAATGTAGTACATCTCTCTCAGGGTTGAGGACTTACCAGTATTGATCATCTCCTCGATGAACTCGGTGACGTGTAGTGAGCGCAGCAACTGTTTGGCGGAGCCGAGATTGGTTGCGTCGCGTACCGTCCTTTTCTTGCCATATTTGTAGACTCCCAACCGCTGGTCGAAGCCGATGTTACTCTTAGAGCGGACAGGCAGTGTCATCGTCGGAGGATTGCCCTTGGACATCTTGTCATGCATCTCTGAAGCCACATTATGGAGGGCTTGAATCACCTCGTCCTCGGATCTCTCTCTGCTTATGCTCATTCATCTACCCCCTGATCTGGAGCCAATGACCCCATGTCGATTACGCCCTCGTCATTTGGGGCCCGAAACACCTCTTCGGCTCTTTCGGCAAGATTCTCAATCACAGGATCTTCCTTGCTGCGCACCTCTTCCACCGCGGCATCAAGAGCCTCCTTGTTCCTCATCTCATCGAGTAGATTCTCGTCAATTTTGGTGGCCCCAATGATGTCGCCATTTCCTCTGAAAAAGATTTCCGCATCTGACCAATCACCCTTGTTGAGGCCGGAGACGGTGAACGAGATAACCGCCGAGGAGCCAGGGTCCAGGGTGTCCAACCGCCAAGCCCACAGACCGTGAGTCTCTTTACGGCCCCCGATAGGGTTGTCCACCATGGTGACAGTTTCACTCTCGGGCCATTTGGCTAAGATTGTGTACGCCCGTGCTCGAGCGGTGTAGTTGAACACGGTGATATCGCAGGTCGCCAGTTTCCTCGTTGTGTCCCATCCAATATCTTCCTCGCAGAAAACCGCATTCATAATCTGGGTGATTATGGGCGCCAGATTAGGCTCCTCTCGGCCTAGTATTTGCGAGGTTTTGTGTGATATCTCAGGGAGAATGACGTTTATCAACTCGAACTTTTCTTGAGCTTTCTTCCTCTGTGAACTTTTCTTAAGGTGATTCCTCAGGCCCTTGCCTACTTCCATCAGAGCCCTCCTGATTTCTGCTAATACCTCCTCGTTGGCAGCGACGGCTTCCTTTGCCTCACTGGTGAACTGGACGTTGGTAGAGGCGAGGTGAATGAGAACGGCCGCTGGCCCCTTGGGTAGCCCCCTACCTCCTGGCTGATCTAGGCCGTAGCGCTTCCAGTCGACAGATTCCACCGCCTTCGTGAGCAGACATCCGCCCTGCTGGTACATCAGGGGCACCCGGTTGGTAAATCGCAGGATCTCAATCGGGCTGTCAGAGGCTAGGTCTCCGCCGAAAACTAGGCCGACTTCGATTTGGAAGGGGTTACCTTGAGTGACCCGTGTTTCTCTGGTAACAGTCGAGGCGAAGCGAGAATCAATCGCCTTCGATAGGCCCTTCTTGATTAGCAGGTCCTCGATGGGAGAGAGGCAGTCAGTAGGCGGATTCAAGAGTTTGACCTTTTGGAATGAATCGAGCACGGCCTGAGCCTCTTCGGCCTTGATTCTGCGAGGTTGCCTGCTCTCCTCAAGCCCTGCCTTCTTGAGAATCTCCCGGGCCGCCCTCATACTGACTCCGGAGAAGTTGTGCCTCAGGAAGGAAGTCATCTTCCTCTCCTCTGCTTCACGTAGCATCCTCTGCAATGTACCGAGATGGATACCGTGAGGATGGGGTTTAATCTCCTTTACCACTCTAGGGAGACGGTCGGTGGTGCGAGGCCAGTGACCTTCTTCAATTACACTCCCGTCACGGTCCTTTACGGTCAGACTGATGGTGGCGTGTGGGTTGACAATCGAAGTCATCCTGAGGTACTGGTAGACCGACTGTTTGCCTCGTTGATACTTGGCTTTCATCTCGGTCCGTATCTTCAAGCCGTGCTTAATTTCCTCACCCGTGAACTCATCAATCCAAACGTCCCTACTTTCTCCACTTTTGATCGCTTTGTTTTTCCTCGTGTCAATACCGAGGTCGACCCGGACCGCTGAAGACTCGTCTTCGACCTTTGAAATAACAGTGGTCTTTGAGCCTGTGGTGAGTTGGCCATACATCACTACTCCAGTAATTCCAATTCCCTGTTGACCGCGGGTCTGCCTGATTGCATGAAACCTCGAACCAAGTAGGAACTTGCCGAAAACGTGTTCGATGACCCCTCTTGGTATGCCCGGCCCGTTGTCTTGAGACATCAGCTCTATTCGGTCATCCTTGAGTCGGTTGATTTCGACTCTGATATCAGGGAGTATCCGTTCCTCTTCGCAGGCGTCGAGAGAATTGTCGACGGCCTCTTTGACAGCTGTGATGATGGATCTCTGTAGAGAGTCAAACCCTAGGAAATGTTTGTTCTTTTCGAAGAATTCGCTTATCGCAATCTGCTTCTGTTTCCCGGCTAGTGGTTTTTCATCGCTCATTCGCAAACCTCCATCAGGTCCTCCCGATACCCGGATGGCACGGGGCCTCTTTTGGATGGAAGTCTCCGGCCGAGGAACGCTCTTAACCCTGTGCAAAGATATCTGGATGCCACGCCGTAATCTTTCCGACAAAGGCGCTGGCCATCACAGTCAGGGGGCTTGCCAGATACAACTTGCCTGGTCCAGAGCGACCCTGGTAATTGCGATTAATAGCTGAGATTGTAACCTGCTCCGCATCATCGCTAATTCCGGGCCCGGCTCCTATACAGGCACCGCACCCGGGGTCGATTAGTGTGACACCTGCGCGTTCGAACATTTCGCTCCAACCGTTCTTTTCGGACAGGTTCTTCACCGTCTTCGAGCCGAACTGGATGTAGCAGTTGACACCTTCGGGAATTGCCAGACCTGCTTCAAGCGCCGCCTCGGTGACTTGTGCGTAGTAGGCGAAATCATCATCCTTACCAGCGGTGCACGAACCCGCGTAGGCGATGTCTATTCTGACTTCGCCAATTTCGTCTATGTAAGCACCGTTTGTCGGGTCAGAAGGAATCCCCTCGTCAGGATTACCAGGATGTGCGACCATCGGACGAATCTGTGTCAGGTCGATGGTGTGTACTCCCCCGTGGTACTCCGCTCCGTCGTCCGGCAGCACGAAGGCGCTGCGCACCTCTGCCTCACTCAGTCCCGATCTGCGGTTCATCAACCAATCTACAGTGAGGCTGTCTGGTTCGCATATCCCAGTCTTAGCACTACACTCAGTGGCCATGTTGCACAGAGTAGCTCTCTCATCCATCGACAAACTAGCAAGTCCGGTGCCACCGAACTCCATACTACGATCAAGCGTCTCGGACTCAGCAGCATACTTCCAGAGGATATGGAGTATGACATCCTTGGCTGTGCACCCGGGGTCTAGGTTACCCACCAACTCGAAGCGAATACTCTCTGGGACTTGTACAAAAGCGAATTGGTTGTGCACGAGGTTGGCGTACTCGGTCGAGCCGACACCGTAGGCTAGTGCGTTTGTAGCGCCTCCCATGCAGGTATGCGAATCGGTTGCTTGAATGAAATCACCAACATCGATGAATTCCTCTCTGGCAACTTGATGGCAGATGCCAGGGCTGATACCGTCTTCCGCGGAATAGTCGCGCACCCCGGTGTGTTGCTGGAACACACGCTGCATATCTCGCAGGGTCTGAATCTTCTCTGTGAAACGACCAAACCTCGGCACTCCGGTGGCGTACAGCAAATGGTCCTCGAAGACTGCGTATTTTGATGGATTGGGAAGCGAGTAATCGTTGCCGTATTCTTGTTTGAGGAACTCGTGGACCTGTGCAGTTGTGAACTCATGTGAGTAGCCTCCGTCGACCTGCGAGAGCACGGCGTCACCGGGTTTGACATAGCGCGCCGCGCCGTTTCGACCCAGAAGTTTGTTCGCAATCATCTTCTCCACCATAGTCATCGGTCGCGACTCGGTCTTCAACTCAGGGAGGCTGATATCCCCTTCTCTGAGACTCTTCGCGAACGGCAGGATGCCACCGTTTTCAATAATCAGTCTGGTCACCGGGTCGTACTCAGAGGTGAACTCGTTCAGCGAGATACTCTCACCGGATTGCAGTCTCTCCAGCATCCCGTAGTCGCCCATCAATTGACCAAGATTGATGTTGTTCCGCTCGTGAATCGGTGCGAAGGACGCCGCGATAATAATCCTGATTCCCGACCAGCGTTCGCACTGAGCGGCAGTCTCGCGGCTTGATCCCGTGCCCTTACGGTGTCCAGATACTATGGCTTCGAAGCCACCGTCCAGCAATGCACGGGGCTCGAACACACGCCTCCCTTCGTGAACTAGGCCGGCGTAGGCATTCTCGGCTATGATTCCCGGCTCGTGGTCAAAACAAACCCAAGCCGGAGTCATGACGTCGGTGTTGATGTCATCAAGCAGATCGTCGGCCTTGAGATTAACCATACACAAATCAAGACCCTCGTAGAGTTGCCTGCGTATCAGCTCGAGATCCTTGGTGAGAAAGAGCACTCTCTTACCAGGGGTCAGAGATATCTGTTCTGGGGGCCACTGTTCGGACAAGGTTACACCACCTCTTTCGATTAACGTCAAGGCCGCGCTCTATTTCATCATTCTCAATGGTCGTATTGCCTTACACAGCCACTCAGTAAGGCGATTGTATTTTTTTCCTAATACTATCACTCTTAAATAAGATGGTCTGTCGGGATTTACTACCTTTGCCAGCAAGGGTGGTGTAAAAATGGCAGACGAAGGATACCTAGTGGAAGACACTGTGAAGTGCAGCGAGTGCGGTAGCAGGAGCTTGAACAGAGACGAAACCAGAGGAGAAGTTGTGTGTGAGGACTGCGGACTAGTCCTAGAAGACAACGTAATCGACCAAGGCGCTGAGTGGCGCGTGTTCAGCCCTGAGCAGGGCGATCAGCGTGCACGTACGGGAGCACCTATGACGGTCATGCTGCACGACAAGGGACTGTCAACCGATATTGACTGGCAGAACAAAGACTACTCTGGAAAGGCTATCTCTAGCCGCTATCGAAGCCAGTTCTATCGCATGAGGAAGTGGCAGAAGCGCTCCCGCGTAAGCAACGCCACCGAGCGAAACCTCGCAATGGCTCTTGCCGAGCTCGACCGTATGGCTAGCCGCCTTGATCTGCCGAAGTCGATTCGTGAATCAGCCGCTGTGAACTACAAGAAAGCCGTTGAGGCTAGGCTCATCCGCGGACGTTCTATCGAAGGAGTCGCCGCAGCTAGCCTCTACGCTGCCTGCAGGCAGTGCAACAATCCTCGAACCCTTGACGAAATTGGGGAGGCCAGTCGAACCGGCCGCAAGGAGATTGGCCGGACCTACCGCTTCATGGTCCGCGAACTCAAGATGAAGATACCACCTACCAAGCCGGAGGACTACATACCAAGATTCTGTTCTGGCCTACATTTGGACGCCGAAGTCCAGTCGAAGGCATACGAACTAATCGCCGCTGCTCAGGAGAAGGAACTCACAAGTGGACGAGGTCCAACTGGAATAGCAGCCTCAATCATCTACATCGCTAGTGTTCTGTGCGGCAAGCGCAGGACCCAGCGCGAGGTTGCCGAGGTAGCAGGCGTGACCGAGGTCACCATCCGCAACCGATACAAGGAACTGATTCAAAACCTCAACATCGAGCTTGAGATCTAAGATGAAGACTAGGCCAGTTGCGAGGCTTACGAGCAACCAGTCGTGGAGCCGCAGGCGTCGCACTTCAGGCAGGTTCCATTGCGAACCATCTGGCTGCTGCCGCAGTCATCACAGATGTCCCCCGTGAAACCCATCTCTCGGGCCGCTCGCCTCTCACGTGCCTCTGCATCTCTCTCTTGAATGGGACCGACCGCTGCATCCAGAGTCATCTGAACCTCCCTCTTCTCACCCTCGGTCCGCATCACTCCCTGATCGGTAATCTCAGGCTTGCTGATAGAGAACTGATCGAAGTCCTCGGCCGCAACGTGGGCAAGGTCCTCCCGGCCAGCGTAATCGATGGCCAACTCCCTGAAGATCCAGTCAACCAGGCTTGAAGCCATCTTGACTCGCCCACTACCACCTTCAACCGGTCCACTTGGCTCGAACTTCTGGAAGGTGAACACCTTGATGAAAGCCTCCAGTGGTACGCCGTGTTGCAAAGCGATGGAGACTGCTATTGCGAATTGGTTGAGCATGGCTCTCCAAGCGGCACCCTCCTTGGAGGTAACCAGAATAATCTCTCCCAGTTTGCCATCAGGATACTCGCCGGTGATTAGACGCACGCTGTGCCCGCCAATCCTAGCTTTGGTGGAAGTAGCCCTCTTCCTGTCTGGAAGTGAGCGTCTGGTTGCGATGAAATTCACGAACGACTCAGCCACTGGTTGAGCCATGGGTTCTGGGAGGGGCAGTGCCTTGACAGTCTCCTTGACCATTTTCTTGACCAACTCTTCCTCTTCAGTAACCTCTTCGGCCAGTTCGGTGTCCTCGACGAGTTTGTTCATCAGAGGTTGCGATAATTTTGAACAGTCGCGATAAACCGCACACGCCTTGTTCATAGTAGTGTGACTGAGGTTGTAAGCTTCTCTGACATCATCTACTGTTGAATTAGATGGCATGTTAATGGTCTTGGAAATCGCTCCTGAGATGAATGGCTGTGCAGAAGCCATCATCTTCACATGAGCAGGCCATGCGATTGACCTCGTTCCTTTCGCCCCGCATGGAGTGGCACAGTCGAACACGGCCAGATGTTCTTCCTTGAGTCCAGGCGCTCCTTCGATGGTCAGATTTCCGAAGATATGAGATTGGGCCGCTTCAATCTCTTCAGAGGTGAAGCCGAGGAAGTCTAGGGTATCGAAGAATGAATCCTCATATTGCTCCTCTGACATTCCGAGGGCTCCTGTGCACAGTTCCTTTCCGAGTAGAGTCGGTGCGAAGGCCGAGCGCAAATCGAACACATCACCCATTTTATTCTCTACAGCAGCGAGATCCTCAGTACTGAAGCCAACTTCCTTCATACGATTCACTGGTAGTGTGGGGCATCCGCTGAGTCGTCCAGTGCCTACGATATACTCCTCAATCGTCTTGCACTTGCTATCGGAGTAGCCAAGTCGACGAAGAGCACTCGGTACACCCTTGTTGACAATCCTCAGCGAACCACCTCCGGCTAGCGTCTTGAACTGCACAAGTGAGAACTGGGGTTCGACACCGGTGGTGTCCGCGCCCATCACCAGACCGATGGTACCAGTGGGCGCTATGACTGTGGTCTGTGCGTTCCTATATCCATGCTCCTCTCCATCTCTGACCGCACGGTCCCAGGATTCCCTCGCCGCCTCTAGTAGATCCTTCGGACATTTCTTCGAGTTAATTCCCATAGGTGGAACAGTGAGGCCCTCATATTCGTCCACCGGCGAATCGTATGCAGCCCTCCTATGGTTCCTCATCACTTTCAGCATGTGTTCGGAGTTTCTCTCGTAGTCAGAAAAGGCCCCGAGTATCGAAGCCATCTCCGCACTAGTAGAGTAGGTCTCTCCGCACATGATGGAGGTAATTGCTCCACATATTGCATAGGCTCGCTCATCATCATAGGGAATACCCATGTGCATCAACAGAGAGCCTATGTTGCAGTAGCCCAGACCTAGAGTACGGTACTCGTACGACTTGCGCGCTATCTCCTCAGAGGGGAACTGCGCCATTAGAACGCTAATCTCAAGGGTCGTAGTCCAAAGCCTGACACTATGTCTGAAGTCATCTATTTGGAAAGTCTGAGTGTCGAGGTCGTAGTAGTGTAGTAGATTGATACTGGCCAAATTGCAGGCAGTGTCATCGAGGAACATGTACTCTGAGCAGGGGTTGGAGCCGTTGATTTTCCCTCCCTCAGGGCAGGTATGCCACTCGTTGATAGTGGTGTCATATTGGACACCGGGGTCAGCACAAGCCCAAGCAGTGTAAGCCACCTTGTCCCACAATTCTCCTGCATCAAGGGTCTTGCATGGTTCGGGACTTCTTCCCTCTGCTTCTGAACTATCTAGTTCGGTCCTCCAGTAGAGGTTCCAATCACCGCCCTCCTTGACCGATTCCATGAACCGATTCGGGACGCGGACTGAGTTGTTGCTGTTCTGACCAGATACAGTAAGGTAAGCCTCACCCTGCCAGTTGGTGTCCAGAACCTCGAAATCGACACCTTTCCATCCCTGCTTCGCAAGGTCCAGTATCCTTTGGATGTGGGGTTGTGGAACATGTTCTCCAATGGCTCGCACCATGGCTCTACGCAGACCAAGGTTGGTGTTCTGATCGAATCGACCCTCGTCGTCGTCGTAATCCCAAATCGCATCCATTAGGACATTAGCGTGCTTCTGTAGGACATTACTCCCTATCACTAGTGCTGAGACCTTTTCCTCCTCACTCGACTTCCAGTCTATGTATTCCTCGATATCGGGATGGTCGAGATCCAGAGTGACCATCTTGGCTGCTCTTCTGGTGGTGCCTCCGGACTTTATCGCCCCGGCGGCCCTATCACCTATCTTGAGGAAGGACAACAATCCGCTCGAACTCCCCCCACCCGAGAGAGGCTCACCCGCTCCTCTAATTCTGGAGAAGTTTGAACCGGTTCCTGAACCATACTTGAATAGCAACGCTTCTCGGTTCCACAGTCCCATAATTGACTCCGAGCCACCGACTAGAGAGTCGGATACTGATTGGATGAAGCAAGCGTGAGGTTGAGGATGTTCGTAAGCGTTAGTCGAATACTCCAGTTCGCCACTGGCAGGGTCGATGAACGAATGGCCTTGAGCTGGCCCCTCGATGCCATAGGCCCAATGCAGTCCGGTGTTGAACCACTGGGGGCTGTTAGGTGCCGAGCGCTGGCTTGCAATCAAGTAACACATCTCGTCGAAGTAGGCGTGGGCATCAGCCTCGCTGGCGAAGTAGCCGTACTTCCAGCCCCAGTAGGTCCAGGTCCCTGCGAGCCGACGGAAGAGATTCCTCCCGTCAGTCTCCCCACCCATTCTCTCTTCGGCTTCTACAGTCTGAAGCCTCTCGTGATCTGGTGCACTCCGCTGTAACCAGATGGGAACATTATCTTCCGGCACCTTACGTAGATACTTCGGAACGCCGGCCTTACGTAGGTACTTCTGTCCTAACACCTTTCCAGGTACGCCCGTGAAGCCTGAGGGAAGTTTCACCCCCTCGACGGTGTCTGCTATAGAACCGTCTGGGTTCCTAATCTCAACATCCATCTCTATCCATTCGAAGGCGTCGAACGGGTCATCACCGGCCGTTGTGAACCGACGCTCGATGACCATCCCGGATTCTACGATTCCGGCTTCGGTATCCGCTTTGGTTCTAGTCTGCATGCCCCCTCCCTCCTTCGTCGATTCCGATTCGATTTGCCCTTATCCCACGCAAGGGATTCACTCTTCCTAATGGAGGGTGTTTAATGATTGAGGAAAACTTCAGTTGTCACCGAGGCGAATCAAGGAATTATCCACTACCTCCATAGAACACCAATTGTTAGATTATTGCTTCCATCAGGATCTCATATCAAGTGACCAATCCAATGATGCTCCTGAACGAGTAATCATTATCCCGATTCTACAATATCTCTCGTGACTACTTTCAATGAGTCGACGAACAAGGACTTCGGAAACATCACCTTTAATGATATAATTCATGTTGACAGATGTGAAAACCTTGGGAACTTTTTCCGCCATCTCAACCTCGATTTCTACAGTCGCAAATTCCACATTTGCTATTCTATGTTTTAGACCATCAATTACATCGATCAAAGAGCAAGCAGCGTGTGCGTGAATTACCATCTCAGTAGGGCTGGGAGAAGAGTCACCGTATATTCCAAAACTCTTACCGCTGGAAGCGGTGCCAACATAACCGCCTGCTCCGGTCCACTTCACCTCCCCCTTCATGCCCCACTCACCGGCGCCATCGCCCTTGAAGGGTTGGCTTCATGAAGGGGGGGTTGGTCGGCGCGCTGAGAGACATGGTCGATGGTACCCAAGTATCGATGGTGGAAGGCCACCTGAGCGTGCCCAACGACCCCATCGTGCACTATATCGAAGGTGATGGTATAGGCATCGATATCACACCGGTCATGATGACTGTGGTAAACGCCGCAGTCGAGCATGCCTATGGAGGCCAGCGCAGCATCCATTGGAGTGAGGTATTGGCCGGACAGAAAGCCTTCGATGCCACCGGTGAGTGGTTACCCGAGGTCACCAAGCAAGCAATGCGCGGGGGACTAGTCTCGATTAAGGGGCCATTGACAACCCCAGTCGGTGGAGGCATCCGCAGCCTCAACGTGGCGCTCCGCCAACAACTCGACCTCTATGCATGCGTTCGCCCCGTTCGCTGGTACACAGGAACTCCGAGCCCAGTCAAGGATCCAGGAGCGGTGGACATGATTATCTTCCGAGAAAACAGCGAGGATGTCTATGCCGGTATAGAATGGGAGGCGGGCAGTGATGAAGTCAACAAAGTAATCAACTTCCTCCAGGATGAGATGGGGGTCAACAAGATCCGATTTCCCGAATCCAGCGGCATCGGTATCAAACCAGTCAGTCAGGAGGGAACTGCACGCATTGTCCGCGCAGCTATCAATCATGCAATCGAGAACGACAAGGACAGCGTGACACTGGTTCACAAGGGCAACATCATGAAGTTTACAGAGGGAGGCTTCCGTGACTGGGGCTATCAACTCGCAAAGGACGAATTCAGAGCCACCGAACTCGATGGCGGGCCATGGTGCACCATGACCAACCCGAGAACAGGCACTGAGATTACTATCAAGGACGTCATTGCGGATGCCATGCTCCAACAGATTCTCACTCGCCCTCGCGATTACGGTGTGCTGACCACTATGAACCTCAACGGTGACTACATTTCGGACGCGCTTGCAGCTCAAGTTGGAGGCATCGGAATTGCTCCCGGTGCCAACATCAACTACGACACCGGGGTCGCCATCTTCGAGGCCACTCACGGGACAGCTCCCAAGTACGCCGGGCAAGACAAAGTCAACCCTGGCAGCCTGATTCTGTCGGCGGAGATGATGCTACGCCACATGGGCTGGACAGAGGCCGCCGATCTCATCGTCAACGGTGTAGAAGGTGCAATCAGCGCTAAGACCGTGACCTACGACTTCGCACGCCTGATGGACGATGCGACTTTGCTCAAGTGCAGTGAGTTCGGTGCCGCCATCATCGCACACATGTGAGTTGACCCCTATGGATTTCGCTTCTCTCAATCTCTGTCAGCCTTTGCTGGATGCCCTCGACGAGATTGGTTACGTCACACCAACACCGATTCAAGCCCAAGCCATTCCCGATCTCATTGAAGGCCGGGACATGCTTGGTTGCGCCCAAACGGGCACGGGAAAGACAGCCGCTTTCGCCTTACCAATCCTCGATGCGATGGCCGAAAATCCGCGCGCGGGCTCACGTCGCATCCGCGCTCTGATGCTGTGTCCAACGCGTGAACTCGCGTCTCAGATTCACGATAATATCGAGCAATACGCACAGCATCTTGACATCCGTTCGATGGTCATGTTTGGCGGAGTATCGCAGCGTCCACAGGTGAACAATCTACGCCGTGGCGTTGACATCCTAGTCGCCACACCGGGTCGCTTGCTTGACCTCATCTCTCAGGGATACGTTGACTTGTCCCATGTACAATTCCTCGTTCTCGATGAGGCCGATCGAATGCTCGACATGGGTTTCATCCGAGACATCCGCAAAATTCTCGCACAAATTCCAAAGAAACGTCAGAGTCTGCTGTTCAGTGCTACCATACCACACTCGATTGTCGAATTGTCCCGTGGTATGCTCTCCGACCCGGTAAGAGTTTCCATCACACCGGAATCGACCACCGTCGAGGCCATTGAACAGTCCCTGATGTTTGTTATGAGAGGTGATAAGCGTGGCCTCTTGACCTACATTATCGAGGAGGAGCGACCAGAGAAGGTACTCGTGTTCAGTCGCACCAAACACGGTTGCAATCGCATCGTCAAGCAGCTCGGACAAGACGGTATCGAAGCACTCGCAATCCACGGCAACAAGAGTCAGGGCGCGCGTGAGAAGGCCCTCCGTCGATTCCGCAGGGGCACCCTCCAGGTACTAGTCGCCACTGACGTGGCGAGCCGCGGCATCGATGTTTCCGACATCAGCCACGTCATCAATCTGGATCTACCCAACGAGCCTGATGTCTATGTGCACCGCATCGGACGCACGGGACGTGCAGGCCAAGGGGGTATCGCCATCGCTTTCTGCGATGAGAACGAAGGTGAGTATCTGCGTGGTATTGAGAAGACGATTCGTCAAGACATCCCTGTTGATGAGGACCAACCTTTCCACTCTGAGAAGGCTCGGTCACGCAAAGGGAACAAGGCGCCCAAGAAGCAGCAGAATCGGGGCCGCGGCCGGCGTCGGCCGCGCAATAACAAATCCAACGGTAAACGCTCGAATGGGAAATCAAATCACCAATCCAATGGTAGACGCAGTGGCCGGCGTTCAGGCAGTGGCCGAAGCCGCAAACAACGTAAGCACTAGGCCCGTTAATGAGTTCAGCCAAGCGGTGATTTCTCACATGGCTTAGAGCAACATCTTCGCAGCAACTATCACTACAAGAGCAATTAGCCCATACCTGATCATTTCTGGACTGAATCCATCGAGCGCCGAACCCAATCGGACTACGCTGTCGTTCGGTCGCACCCTCTCTGGGACCTTGATTCCGACATCATCACCTGCTCCAGCACTCTCAACCGGATTCAGATCAATCTGCATGGATTCGACATCCATCTCGAAGTTCGTCGTCGCGCCCGAGAACCTGATTCTGTCCCCGATAGAGAGATCTCCTGTGAGTTCAAGAGCCGCTACGCCGACCTTCCGAAAATATCGGTCGACCCGGCCTACTTCTTCGTCTGACACATTTTCACCTCGTCGGTCGAGCAGGGCTTGAGGCCATCAACTTACGGATTCGATATTTTTCCCTTGTTTTCGCAATTTAGCACACTACCGAATTAATTCAAACCCAAGTGTAAAACTACACCGTAGGTGTAATTATTGATACTTGAAGTTTAATTATAGCAGTGCGATAAGGCAGGCACATGCCCGCCGTTATCGTTGGTTATGCCCGCTCACCCTTTACTCCCGCAAAGAAGGGGGCGCTGGCAAGGACGAGACCCGACGACATCGCCGCAGTGGTAGTGAACCAACTGATATCGGACGTCGGAATCGACCCATCCCTAGTTGAGGATCTAATAGTGGGTTGTGCCTTCCCCGAGGCCGAGCAGGGCTACAACCTAGCCCGAATCATCACATTCCTCACTGATTTGCCTGAGACTGTCCCTGGAGTTACCATCAACCGCTTCTGCGGCTCTTCTATGCAGTCCATCCATGATGCAGCAGCACGCATCAACTCAGGACAGGGGCACGCTTTCATCGCTGGTGGCGTAGAGAGCATGTCGCGTATTCCCATGACTGGATTCAATCCGATGCCGAACCCCGTGCTCGCCGAGGAGGCGATGACTTCGATGGGGATTACTGCCGAGAACCTATCTAAAATTCATGGAATCGACCGCGATGCCCAAGAGGCATTTGCCATTGAGAGTCAAGCAAGGGCCAACAATGCGCAAGAGTCGGGTTCGTTCGCCGATGAGATAGTACCCATTGAGACTACAGATGGTACGGTGCACGAAGATGGTTGCATAAGGTCTGGGACCAACGCCGAGGGACTCAGAAAGCTGCGGCCAGCGTTCGATGCTAATGGCACAGTCACCGCAGGCACCGCTTCCCCCCTCACCGATGGTGCAGCCTTTGTGTTTGTCTGCTCGGAGGAGTTCGCAACAGAGCACGGCCTCGTGCCGATGGCCCGCATCAAGAGCGCCGCCGTCTCCGGATGCGCCCCCGAGATCATGGGCATCGGTCCCGTTGCCGCCTCTCGTAAGGCACTGGAGCGGGCCGGACTTTCTCTTGACGACATCGACCTGATTGAGCTCAACGAGGCCTTCGCCGCACAATCTCTAGCGGTGATAGGAGAGCTTGGTCTGGATACAGACAAGGTCAACATCGAGGGCGGAGCCATCGCTTTAGGACACCCCCTTGGTGCCAGCGGTGCCAGAATTACCGGCAAAGCCGCTCAACTGATGCAGAAGAACGGCGCTAAACACGCACTAGCCACTCTATGTGTTGGGGGCGGAATGGGCATGGCCACTGTGCTCGAGAGGGTCTAGGTGGTATTCTTGTCTGGCTCCATACAAAGCGTCGCCGTCATAGGCAGCGGTGTGATGGGGGCCGGAATTGCTGCCCACTGCGCCAACGCCGGTTGCAAGGTCCTACTGTTGGACATCGCTAAGGCGGGCGACGATCGCAGCGCTATCGCCAGAACAGCGGTCGAGCAGATGGCGAAATCAAATCCCGAGATGCTGATGCACAAGCGCAATGCAAAACTCATCAGTTCGGGTAATATCGAGGACGATTTGGATAAACTCTCTGAGGTTGACTGGGTAATTGAGGTCATCATTGAGAACCTCAGCATCAAACAAAAACTCTACGCTAGTATGTCCGAGCACCTTGGTCCTAGAACCATTGTCTCCTCAAACACCTCCACCCTTCCCCGATCCGAGCTCGTCGAGGGCATGTCTTCTGAGATGGCTACTCGCTTCCTGATTACCCACTTCTTCAATCCGCCGAGATACCTTCCTCTCCTCGAGGTAGTCACTTCCTCCGAGGTTGACAACTCAGTGACGGACAGGCTCTGCGCCTTCGCCGACGAGCGTTTAGGAAAACGGGTGATAATGTGCAACGATACTCCTGGATTCGTTGGTAACAGACTCGGTGTGTACTTTATCCAGAGGGCATTCAAGGCAACAATCGATCATGGGTTCACGGTTGAGCAGGCCGACGCGATGCTGGGCCGACCGATCGGAATACCCAAGACAGCGGTGTTCGGACTGATGGATCTGGTCGGCATAGATCTGAGTGTGCACGTGATTGAGAGCCTAATCTCACACCTACCTGATGATGACCCGTTCCACGACATTGTAGGTACTGGTGAGGATATCATCCAGGCAATGATTGCCGATGGGTACACTGGCCGTAAGGGCAAGGGAGGATTCTATCGCCTCAATAAAGAGGGGGGCAAGCGCGTCAAAGAGGCCAGAAATTTGACTACAGGAGAATACACCCCTGCAAATCGAAAGGCAGCTTTTTCCTCAGCTAGGATGGGCAAACAGGGTCTTGGACCCCTGATTGACTACCCCGACGAGGGTGCTGCCTTCGTCTCGGAAATCCTGCTTGACACACTATCTTACGCAGCGCATCTCGTACCCGACGTGACAGGCGATATCTATTCGATAGACACTGCCATGAAGGCGGGATTCAATTGGAAATCAGGACCTTTTCAGATGATGGATTCGATAGGCTCCGCCAGCATGGTTGAGCGACTTGAGGAGAGTGGGCGCAGTGTGCCCGACTTCCTCAGGACCGCTGCCGACAATGGAGGATTCTACTCAATCGAGGACGGTGAGATTCAGAGACTCACTCCCGATGGCTCCATGGTCGTTGTCGACCGTCCCGAATCGACTCTTACGGTTACCGACCTCAAGCGGCGGGGAAAGCCACTCAAGCGCAACGGCTCGGCAAGCATCTGGGACATGGGGAACAAGATACTGCTAGTTGAGTACCACTCAAAGATGAACGCAATGGACCCGATGAACATTGAGATGCTGGTCAACGCGGTTGACATCGCCGAGTCAGAGGGCTGGAAGGGTATCGTGATTGGCAATGACGCCGCCAACTTCTGCGCTGGAGCGAATCTGGGTCTGGTACTCTTCGCGGTTAATCTAGCGGCTTGGAAGGACGTCGAGGATTTTATCGCCGCTGGACAGGACACATATCAGGCGCTGAAGTACTGCGAGGTGCCCGTAGTTGCCGCTTCGACAGGGATGTGCTTGGGAGGAGGTGCCGAGGTGTTGATGCACTGCGATGCCATCCAAGCTCACGCCGAGTCATACATCGGACTCGTGGAGGTTGGAGTGGGAATCATTCCTGCCTGGGGTGGCTGCAAGGAACTGATGGCCCGCCTGCGCAATTTCGGATTGGTCTCTGAGGGCCCGATGGGAGCCGTCATGAAGGCCTTCGAGTACATCGGGACAGCCCAGGTAGCGAAGTCGGCCGAGCAGGCGCGTTCGATGGGATTCATCGGACCCAATGACTGCATTACGATGAATCGTGACCGCTTGCTCGCGGATGCCAAGATTCGCGCGCTTGAGTTGTCCGAGGGCTATGAGCCCCCCGAGCCGCACACATACAACCTCCCCGGTCCAACCGGCAAGACAGCGCTCGAACTGGCAGTCAAGGACCTCGCGTTATCTGGTCAGGCCACACCTCACGATGTTGTGGTGACCAACGAGCTGGCTTGGATACTGACTGGAGGGGATACCGACATGACTGAGACCACGGATGAGGATGATATCCTCGCCATGGAGAGGGAAGTAATAGCTAGATTAGGACGCCACGAGGACTCTCTGGCAAGGATGGAGCACATGCTGGAGACCGGCAAGCCGTTGAGGAACTGAGGTGAGAGAATGACAGTGTGGGAGCCACCTATTAGGGAATACGACTTCCTATTCAACGAGGTATTCAATGCAATCGAATCGATAGAGGGACTGGGCTTCGAGGACTTCGACGCCGACTATCTAGCCATGCTTACAGAGGCCTGGGGGATGCATGCCAAGGAGGTCTGGCTACCAATTAATGAGCTGGGTGACAAGGAGGGCCTGAAGTTCGAGGACGGAAATATTTCGATGCCACAAGAATTCAAGGATGCCTATCGAAAGGGCATCGATGAGGGGTGGCTCGCAACCGCTTGCAAACCAGAGCATGGAGGTATGGGTGTACCCACCTTCTTCTCATCAGTCACTTGGGCTGAATTCGCTACTTCTGCCTGCATGGCTCTCAGCGTACTCCCAGCACTTTCGATAGGTGTCTACGAGGTTCTCATATCCAATGGAAGACAAGATCTCGTCGACTACTTCGCTCCGAGCCTCGCTTCAGGAGAGTGGGCTGGCACGATGTGCCTGACAGAGCCTCACGCTGGTACCGACCTCGGCATCATCACGACTAGGGCAGAACCAGAGGACGATGGCACCTATCGGATATCCGGCACTAAGATTTTCATCACCTATGGAGAGCATGACATGACTGACAACATCGTCCATCTGGTTCTCGCCAAGGCCCCTGGGGGTCCGGAAGGCACCAGAGGCATCTCTCTCTTTCTAGTCCCCAAATACCTACCAGCAGAGTGGGAGTCTGGTGGAGTTGAAGGGATATCCCACGACCTAGTCTCTGGTCACAACGGGGTGACCTGCTCGGGCAGTGAGGAGAAGATGGGGCTGCACGCATCTCCAACATGTGTGATGAATTTCGACGATAGTGTTGGTTGGTTGGTTGGTCCGCTACACGGCGGTATGCCGTTGATGTTCCAAATGATGAATCGCGAACGCTTAGCTACAGGACTAATGGGATTGGGCCTCGCCGAGATTGCCTACCAAAACGCCCTCACTTGGTCGCGAGATCGTCGCCAAGGACGAGATCTAAGGGGCATCCGCGATCCAAACGAACCTGCTGACAACATCCTAGTCCATCCCGACGTCCGTCGCATGCTTCTCGAGGCCAAGGTCAACAACGAAGGTTGTCGCGCCCTCGCAGTCTGGACCGGTATCCTAATCGATCAGATGAACAGTGACGATCCGGAGGTAGCCGAGCCTGCCGAGGCACTGGTGGCATTGTTCACTCCTATCATCAAAGCCCACTTCACCGATCTTGGTTGTGAGACCTGTTCCACCTGCATGCAGGTCATGGGTGGAGCTGGCTACTGCAGCGAGTTCGGAGTCGAGCAATTCTACCGCGATGTCAGAATATCAAAGATTTGGGAGGGGACCAACGGAATCCAAGCGCTAGACCTAGCTGGGCGTAAAATCACCCAGAACATGGGCAAGAATCTCCGTCATCTGATGTGGCCACTTACTGAGTTCATCGAGAAGAATCGCGACATCCCTGAGATGGGCGAGTTCAACAAGCCCCTCCATCAAGGTGTCAGGGGTCTGCAGCAAATTACCCTCCTGATGATTGCCGAAGGGATGGCCAATCCGCACTTCCTCGCGGCCGGTGCGACTGACTACTGCCGCTATTTCGGAAACGTACTCCTTGGGTATATGTGGGCCAAGATGGCAAAGGTGTGCCTAGAAAGACAAGGTGAACCGTTCTACGACGCTAAGTTGGCCAGCGCGCGCTTTTTCTTCAAGCGAATCTATCCTGAGACAGTGAGTCTGGCTGCTAAGATACAATCAGGGCCGAAGACTCTGATGGATTACCCCGTGGAGATGTTCTGATGACCGAGGGAAAAGCTGGTCGGAGCCTGAAGATGCGCTTTGAGCGTTCCACAAAGAGGGCCTGGGATCTTCCTACAAAACCATCGAACGAGAAACTCCTCGAGATGTACGCGTTATACAAGCAGGCCACGGAAGGGGATTGCGAGGGCAAGCCCCGAGGGGGCCTGAGGGATCGTGCTAAGCACAAGGCCTGGAAGGCCATAGTCGGAACCAGTGAAGTGGCTGCTATGGAGAGATACTGCGAGATTGTGGATTCATTGATGGGGTAGTCCCATGCCAATAGACGACAGCAAACTGGCCGCAGAGTACAGGGGTCTTCGTGGTCCAGTCAAATTCCGCCTATTCTCCCTCGTCTCCATGCCCGCGGCCAGATTTGCGGGACTTCGTTTGGACCAACTCGATAACGAAATATGTGTCACATCGATTCCAGGTGGTTGGCGCTCGCAGAACCCTTTCAAGACAATGTATTGGGCTGTCCAAGGAATGGGTGCTGAACTAGCGACTGGAGCAGCCCCGTTCGCGATGTCACGCGCCATGTCCGAAAAACTTCGGATGTTTGTAGTGGGCACCGAGGCCACCTTCGGCAAACGTGCAAAGGGCCGAATCAAGTTCACTTGCGACGGAGTTTCAACTGCCTACGACGCCATCGAGCAGAGTCGTGTGAGCGGAGAATCAGTCGAATGCGATCTCAAATCAGTCGGTAGAGACTCCTCTGGAGACATTGTTTCCGAATGGGTCTTCAAGTGGAACTTCCTAGTTATGGATGGGAGTTGATTGTCTGGTAAGTACTAGACTCACTAAGGATGCGGGGATAGAGTATCCCATTATCTGCGGCGCTATGTACCCATGTTCCAATCCCGAACTGGTGGCCGCAGCCGCAGAGGGCGGCGGTTTGGCAATAATGCAACCCGTCTCACTGACGTACGTGCATGGATGGGACCTTCGTGAGGGGATACGCTACATGCGCACCCTGACTGACAAACCAATTGGGTTCAATGCTCTTATCGAGAAGGGCAGCAAGAAGTACTTCGAGAAGATGAATGGCTGGATCGACATCGCGCTTGAGGAAGGGATCCGGTTTTTCGTTACCTCACTGGGTAAGCCCGATTGGGTGTGTGAGAAGGTCCATGCATACGGTGGAGTCGTATACCACGACGTCACCAATAGAAAGTGGGCAGAGAAGGGGAAGGAATGTGGTGTTGATGGGCTAATTTGCGTCAATGATCATGCCGGAGGCCACTTGGGGGATATGTCAATGGAAGAGATTTACGAGGAACTCCGTGATATGGAACTTCCACTAATCTGTGCTGGAGGAATCGGTAGCGAGAAGGAACTCAACAGAGCTCTCGAGTTAGGCTATGATGGGGTACAGATGGGGACGAGGTTCATCGCAACCACCGAGTGTAACACTCCTGAGGATTACAAAACAGCAATCGTGGAAGCCGGCGAGGAGGACATAACGTGGACCAACAGACTCACAGGAGTGCCGATTTCGGTCATTAAAGCTCCTGGATTCAAGCAGGAGAACTCATGGCTAATGCGCAGGCTCCTGCACAGCAGATTCAAGCATACTGCTAGGATGTTACTGAATGCGAATTCATTCATACGATTGAGATATCTCTCTAGAAGCAAGAGCAAAAATACTGCTAATAAGAAAAAATACTACTCGGCTGGCAAAAGCGTCGATACAGTGCACAGCATCGAATCGGCAACCGCCATCATGCAGCGTTTAGGTGAGTCCTTGAACTCCAACCCAAAACTCGTTGAAAAATCACAGGACCCTGTCGTTTAGCTGCTGGGCGTCGCCCACAACACCGAATCCGTATTCCTCCTCAAGCGCCCGTGATACCAGCCTGAAGTCGGAGTCTCGGGTGGCTACCAGAACACTACCCACATCAGATATGCTTGTCGATGCGAGGGCCGCTGCGTCCAGCATGATATCACGGTCCCCCTTCTCAGGATAGATGTCCTCTCCCTTAATCGAAGTCCTCTTTGGGGACCTACCCCCTCTCCTCTTCTGCTCATCCACCCGTTGGAAGACCTCTCTGTGGCCGAGCAGAAAATCCTCCAGATTAATTTCCTCTCCTCTTACTCTAGGGGATTGACTCCACGAATTGAAGGCTCGGCAAATAGAATCAACTCTTTTCATCAAGAAGGCATCATTGACCATCTCAGACCATATCGCCTTGTCGATATAGGTATCCGAAAACATCCTCAGTACAGAGTCGGGGTTCTTGGCGCGATGCATGAACTCACCTCTAGCAGCTGGAGGAATGTGAAGTAGGATCTTCCCCTCTCCTGCACGTCGACGGAGCATCCAGTGGAAAGCCCTCTCTACTGTCCAGTTGAGACTACCTAGGTTGTCTGCTGATAGTTCCTTGACCAAATCGTCTTTGAGGGCCTCAATCAGGATATTCGTATCGACCATGATGAGAGGCTTCAGGGGCAGATTTCTGAGGGGTCTTCTCTGTTTCACCGGAATGGTGCCACTATGACTCACAAAAAGCGCGCGCTGACTCTTCTTCAGAGTGTTAGATTGCTTGGCATCCAGATCCCCCGAAGTGATGGCCTTCTCTAGCATCCACAATCCATTGATGGGGTCAGTGTCGGCTACCTCCATAGCGAGAATTGTAATCTCTCGAGGGTCCTTTTTCCCTCTCATCTCAATCATGAACCTCCTCTCTAAATCAGTCTGCCTACTAGTCTTAGATGTCCGGACCTCCTGCAGAGCAGCCCTAACTCTACCTTGGAAAGGGTCTGGCGGCAACCCGTGCTCATCTGGGTATCTGTACAATCCTTCTAGAACTTCGACTCTTCTATCTCTGATACTTCCTAAAGCACCGTTCCGAGAGAACTCCTCCTCTTGGGCTGCGAATTCGATGAGCCCCGTGCTTGCGGCGGAAGTGTCTCCGTCTTCGTACCTCTTGCAGGTTCTGAGGTAGAGTTTGAAGCGTTTGGTGACTGAGCTTGATAGGGCTGGATGAGCATTCACCAAGGAGACCGCTTCCCTCCACCCGGCGGCATGGGCAAACTCAATCAGTGATTTCCGTAAAACCAGAGCTGAACGTTCAAAGTCCAGTTTCAGTTTCATAGAAGCGTCTTTGTAAGCCCGAGCCGCATTTAATCGGTCCCCACTGGTGCGCAGGATAGCCGCCCTAACAATCTGGAACTCGGGACCAGTCCTGTCATGCTCTCGGTACCAATCCTCTAGGGCGGGGACCCCGAGATTGTGCTCGATGACCAGATTGGTTACGGCTGCAATTGTGCGCATTGCAGCACTATCCAAATCACACAATTGACCGAGAGACTTTACGGCTCCATTCTCGCTTTCCTCCTCTCCTATCTGGAGATCCATTGCGGCGCGATTCAGCTGCAGCGCAATGATTAGGGCACCGAACAGGCGTTTCTCTAGATGATTCAGATCTGCCCTCTGGATGGAGTCCTGCAGATTCTCAATCTTACTCTCTTTTACAACCCCGTCTCCGTCAGGCGATAGGGCCCTTCTGACCTCATTGAGAGACCGGAGTCCGTCAGAATCCAGTTTACCGTGAACGGAATCCATGTCCCGAGGGAGCCCATCTAGCAGAGAGATTAGAGCGACAGAGGCGTCAGAGAGGGCATCGTCACCAGCCGAATTGTCAATTGATTTCAGGGCGGTCTTCCGCAGATCAGCAAGGGAGCCCCTATCGATTCGTGTGCTGCCGGGAAGAAGATGCCACGACATCAGCATCCTGTGAGGGTATGCCATAGTCAGAGAAGGATCTCTCACGAAAGCTGCCACGAGACTCTCGATATCAGCGGCTTTGGTGAATATGTTCAGAATCTCATCGGTATGTCTGATTGACTCCGACTCCCACAGTTTACTCGCCGCCTGCAGTCCAATCTGAATAGGCGCTCCTTCATGCCTCATTACCATGAGCAACTCACTTTCACTCATCGAGACTATCGATTCACGAAGGGTCCGAGTCAGAATTTCCGACTCAACTTCAGATAGGATGCTCAGAGCGGTTGTGGCGTGTCCACCATCGCTGAAAACCGCACTTTCTACGAAACCGAGCGCCTCATCCACATTGCCCTGAGAGACTAGGCTTGAGGCGACCCTCCATCGGAGCGGGCTTGGTAGGGACTCTCCCACACGACTGAGAATTTCGACTCCATTCAGTAGGTCGGTCGTAGAAAGCTCAACAGAGCAGGACTCGACATTCTTCCAAGCAGAGACTCTGAGCGCCTCAGATAATCCATCATCACCTTCCTGGTTGGCGCATGCCCTCCATCCCGAAAAATCCCCAGAGCGTATTCCGATTAGCATTGAGTGCCTGTTGGCCAATTCGCTGATAGCCCCCTCTTTGAGACTCCCGAGGACTTCTCTGGCAATGTCCTCAGAAACCGAAGCGAGAAGGATACCTTCGAGGAGCGCCCCCTCACCACTTAATCCTCTCAGATATGGACTCATCCAACGCATCCACATGCCTGGCCTCGACCGACCACCTGCGAGGTCCTGCCTGATGAGCTGGAGTGCGTGGGCCTGCTCGGTATTTGTTGTGAACGGCAGTTCCATCGACAACCACTCCCTGAGACGGGCACGGTCGAGTGGGTCGAAGCAAGCCGCATCCACCCAATCTCCTGAATCAATGTCCCTATCAGCGACTTCGATTACTGGGAATTGTGCCATCTCGGCTATCAACGGGGCTTCTCTAGCAAGCCTCCTCCAGACTGGGTGTATACCCTCCTCACACTCAGAGCGAAGACCACTCATCTTCGAGTCCAGCGATGAGTCCCAAGAAGTACCGGATCTCCCCTTATGGGCACATAGCACAGCGAGCTTGTAGGCTGCTGGAGCATCTGAGACAAGTACATCGGAAACCCCCTCGAGTCTGTCATCCATGCTCTTGACCCTGCCCCTTCCTCCTCTCCGTCCGATTCTTTGAGTTTGAGAGCGATCTCGACCTACCCCTCCCTCGATTCCTTTTGCCTCTAATGCCGCCTTGTTAGCCGCGAGGAAGGCCAGAGCTCTCCATTCGAAGGGCAGCAGTGTCCACGCCCTGGGTCGCTGAATGGCCTTTATGCGTCTGCCTACATCATCCCCTGCTCTTTGCAGGAGTTCTAGACACTCGTGAAGATAGTCTTCCATAGGCGCCCTCAGGAGTTATCTCTAGGCACTTCCATTCATCAACACATCGCCTTGCTATGCAAGGCGTTCGTAGAGAGCACTCAAGGCGACGTAGCCGTAGCACGACTCGTGGACCCCGTCAGCACCGCAGTGCTTCTACTGCACCCAATCACAGCACTGACACTCATCTGGTTGTTTGTCAAACAGCGTCGCTGGAGGCAACAGAACCTGTTACTGAGGGGCACAGAGAGGGTCACCGCCTTGAATGCCCACCAAGCAACCGGCGACAGGATGATGGCAGCGGTCATCGGTGTGATTGCACTCGCATTCGGAGCGCACATCGCGAGAGCCAGTCTTGAAGGCCTTGAAGTGACAGCCTACCTCGTTCCCGGACATTTCCATGGATGGGCCGGGCTGCTCGGACTTCTGTTCATGATTACCCTGTGGAGAGCGGGTCGTAAGACACGCGATTTGAAGATCCATAAGAAATCGTTCGCTCATAGCAAGGAAATTCATGGGAGAATCAGCGATGTGATGATGCTGCTGGTGACAATCCACGCTTTCCTCGGCTTCCTGTACCTACTCAAGATACTGTGATCAACGCTTCGCCCACATCTCGAGCCAGACTGCCAGATTTTCCTCGATATCGCCTTTAGTCACTGTCCGGGGTACTCTAACACCACCCTCGAGCGCTTGTATTCTGCAACCACAGGCGTTGGCATGACCCCCGCCATCGGAATCGAATCTGGTTGCAAGCCTAGTCAGGTCGTATATTCCCCCGGTTGTGTGGAGGAACGAGTTTGTGTAGAATGAGGCAGATACAGGGTACCTATCCTCCTCTCCGAAGGAGGCCCCGACATCACCGTGGACAACTAGGCATGCGTCACAATCATCTCCTACCAGAGCGGTGACGTGGTAGCCATTCGAACGCAGTCCATGACCCTCAAGTCTCACTATCGCCAACCGGTCCACAACTTCGATACTCTCTGAAATTACAGTATCCATCTCTTCCTGCCGCTGCTGTCTTTCGGTAAGAGCGGGGGCGACTTTGGAATCAGAGAGAATATTTCTCACAGAAACGCCCTGTTGCAGGGCTTCGAGGATATGAAGGGCCAAGCCAGACTCGACATCAATTATTCGACCCAACCAAACCATTGGGTGGTCGGAGCGGAACTCCTCGCGGGTGATCCCACCTCCATCCAGTTTGTCGACCCAGACCAGCATATCGGCCAGATCACTGAGGTCGGTATTGGCTGCTAGCAGGTCGTAGGCAATACGGGCAGCCGAAGGAGTCTGCCTCCAGACCACAACCACGCCATCATCGTCATGCTCGGTGGGGGCATTGGACTGGTGGTGGTCGATACTCAGTCCGCATTTCGGATGACGTGGCAGGTCGCAAACTGCTGTATGCCTGTCCATACAATCGTCAAGAAGGCCAGCACGTAGCTCCCCAGGATGGCCAAAAACAACCTCGGCTTCGGGCCACCAACGCCTCAAAATGGCCCCTGTGACCACTCCATCGAGGTCACTGTCTGTGACAATCCTGCGGATATCCAGAGACAGTGACTCACTGACCATCTCAGCAACAACCCCGGCCACCCCCACATTGTGCTTTCTGTCTGTCAGTTTGAGAAATCCATTGCCTCAGAATAGCGTTCACGGTGGCAATTGAGATATGTATGTCCGCTATGCGCACCACATGGAAACCTCCTGCGGCTTCGTTCTAGTCAATTACGACAGTGTACTGCTACTCCAGTATCCACAAGGACACTGGAGTTTCCCCAAGGGGCACATCGAGGATGCTGATGGCGATCATCACATCACGGCCTCCAGAGAGCTGGCCGAAGAGACAGGGATAGACGATGTCATAATAGATGACTACTGGAACTCCCGGACCCAGTACACATTCATGAGACGGGGTAGAAGCACCCCGAAGCAAGTGTATTGGTACATCGCCGAGACAAGCGAACTCGATGTGACGCTGTCGCATGAGCATACGAACTACATGTGGCTGGATTTTGACGAGGCCGAGGCCCAACTCACCTTTGATCAGGAGAAGGAACTGCTACGATCGGCGAGAACGCACATGCAGCAGATGGGCAAGACAGTCTGAATCTACGGCCTCCATCCAAACAATATCCATACAGACCGCTTTATAGGATTCAAAGTATAGACGCCATGCATGTTTTGGATTTAAAATATCCACAATGGTTCACTCTTCACGCTTGCCCAGAGGAGTCCAAAGCTCCTCTTCCTCACCAGTCATTCTGGTAATCCATCTTCCGAGCACGAACATCCAGTCTGACAACCTGTTTAGGTAGGATATTACTTCATCGCGAACTGCACCATCGCCATCTATATCACGCATCGAACAGGCATGTCTCTCAGCCCGGCGCGCGACGGTTCTAGCTACATGTAGAGTTGCTACGGGGGGTGAACCAGTGGGCATTATGAAAGACTCTAGAGGGTCTAAATTTTCCAGCCAAGAATCCATCTCGGTGACCAAGCGGTCGCCCGCATCTGATCCAATGAGAACCATCTGTTCAGGCAATTTCCCCGGCGTGCATGAACACTCTCCTCCTACGTCGAATAACTCCTGTTGGACTCGTCCCATGGCTTCGTCAGCGGAATTTCGAGAATCTATCGAGATGCCTGGCATGCGGTTGAGTTCCATCCTCACTACTCCGACCTGCGAGTTGACCTCATCTATGGTCCCGTACAGCCTGACTCTGGGATGCTCCTTGCCTACCTCGGTGCCATCCAACAGACGGGTTCGGCCACCGTCACCGGCTCCAGTGTGGACCTTGGTAATCCTAACCATGCTGTTCTCCGATTCGGCTATGTGCTATCAATCGTCCCGAATCGTCGCTGACTGGATTTGACTCAGAGCATCCTCAAGCGCTTCAACCCATGACTGGTCCACCGACTCCCAGCCACCAGCCTTCTCGAGTTCGATGACATGCTCTTGCTCGGCTCCGGTATCACCCGCATGACGGTGAATTAGAACGAGCGCGGCATGACTCATTGTATTTATCCACGGGTCCTCCATATCCCAAGAACGCTCGAAGTGAGCGACCGCTCCATTCGGACCACGAATCAGACCACGTCGGACTTGTCTAAGCCCGGATTTTGACCAGGAAATTCCCTGTACTCCGACCACAAGACCTCTGAATGCTAAGTATATCTCCAGCATGACGAGCAGCGAGGCGACAGAGAAAGAGCCTATTTGCTCGGCCTGACCCATTCCTGCCCATCGGTCCACCATCAGACTGGTCGCACCCATACACAGTAGGATGCCACCGAAGGGTGCAACTATCACATCGTTTCGCAGCATCGACATCTGAATCACCCCTATGACCACGGCAGCCCCTCCAATGACTGTGGCTACCACAGCCGGCACCGATTCACCGGTCTCCCTAGGAGCAGTGGTGGACAACCAGAGGATAGCACCCGTCACAAGCAGTACTAGGGCGAACCTACTACTAATCTCAGGAAAAGGCTGGTGCCGGGAGTAGTTGAGCACGGCGAGACCGAGGCCAACGAACAAAGCAATCCAGAACAGCATGAATCACTCCTCCAAGGACTCTTCACGCCACCCAGGGTTCCAGAACTCCTCGTTGTCCAGCCACTCCAGCCAAGCCCCAGCATCTGCTTGGAGCAGCTTGTAGGCCCTACGCTCAAGTCCATCCAGCAGTGAGGAGTCTACCTCCTCTCTGTCACGGGCCTCGTTCCACTCGGCCTGCATCACGCTGACTTGACGCTGACCTTCCTCGTGATTGTCGAAGCAGCGCTCACAGATCTCCCTAAGATCCTGGATCCACATCCTGGTTCCTCGCATGTGAGGCTCTTCTTCGAGAACCTTCTCCTTGCGCTTGAACGGCCACCACCCCATCTCTATCGATACTTCCGCCACAGCCGACTTTCTTGATGCTTTGCGAACCGCTCAAGTCGCAGACCGGACCCGAAGTGGTATGGGCCGCATAGTCGTGCACCTCCACGGTGCAGCGAAGAACACCTCTCATCGAGCATCGATTTCGGACTACTCAGCGAGGCTGAGGGGCGATGGTGTGAAGATTATCGAACACAGCGACAGGACTACCGCACAGGGCTACTTAGAAGAGATACTCAGAGGTGCAGAAAACAGATCTTTGTTACTCCTGCAGGAGAGTGGTGAGATGCACGACAGCGAGACCTTTGCCTCGACGTTTGGACGCTGGCGACTGGCACGAGAGGAGACCCATCTGGTGGTTGGTCCCGCTGATGGATTCGGCGATGCTGGGACGAACCACAAGGCGATATCTCTGGGCCCCTTAACCATGCAGCACGAACTCGCTGCCGTAGTGCTGCTGGAGCAACTCTACCGAGCCACCACTATCCTTGGAGGGAGCCCGTATCATAGGAGCTGACCCCAATCGCAATTTTCGAAACGTCAGAATAGCCTGGCATGGACTGTGATACCGAACATACTCCGGTGATACGCACGCGCACATGCGAGGGGTTTTGTTGATAAGCAGGCCGAATTTGACGGAGCACTTCGGGGTCGAAAGATGGACGAGAGCAAAGTAACGATTGGCGACAGAAAGAGGAGGAACTCCGCGATAGCAATGGTGATGCTAATGTTGCTGAGTTCACAGATGTACAACTTACAAAACTTCGAGGATGAAGATCCGGAGGAGTCCGTTTGGGGTGCTGTTCCACACAGAACTGCGTACCAGCAGATGAATCAGGCCTCCGGTCCGATGTCAGGCGACAGTCAGGGGCAACCAGCAACCGAGTTCTCCTTTGATCAAGTGAGTTTCACTGACCCGTCGTACCATGACCCCGCATCGTTCTACGGCCAGGTGTCAAACCCAGCGGCCCTCAACCTTGATGCCGGCTACGGCTTCTTCCTTGAGGAGACACAGACTGAGGACCACGACAACGACGGTATCGATGACCTGAACGACCTCGATGACGATAACGACGGAATTGCTGACCTAATCGAACGCTTCGACGGATGCTACGGCACCGATCCCTTCGATCACGACAACGACGGCACCCTAGACGAATTCGACTGGGATGACGACAACGACGGCATCCTCGAGGGACCTATTGACTACTCTCAGGGAGCCGATCCTAGGAACGTCAGCGCTGATCGCTTTGTAGACCCCGATACAGTTCACCCTTGGACCGGAACCCCCGTAGGAATCGGCTACCGAGTTGACCAGAACCCGATGGACCACGACAACGATGGTATTACCGATGATGACACCGACGGCACCGGCCCGGACTCTTACGACGAAGACGATGACAACGATGGCCGCATTGACCAGTTTAAGTGGCCGTGCGATTTTGATGGCGATGGCTTCCAGGACTACTTCGACCTCGATGATGACGCCGATGGCGTGCTGGACATCTGGGACGAGCACCCATGGGACAGCACAATGACCAACAATGTGACTTCTACTGCTCTACTATGGGACGAAGCCAAGGAGTGGACAGCAGGCGCTACCACTCACAACGTGAACATCATCAGCACAGGATATACGCCTACTAATCTGAGCATCAACGCCGGCGACACTGTGGTTTGGACCAACACCGATACCACTGATCACACTGTCACCCACGACGGCCCCGCCTTCGACAGTTTGATGATTTCACCGGGTGCCTCATGGAGTTTCACCTTCACCACCGCAGGGACCTACAACTACTCCTGCATGCTTCACCCGTCGATGACCGGGACTGTCACCGTAACCTCCTCGGGAACTACTACCAACACTTACTCTAGTTTCGTAGGAGGTGTCGATTACGTGCAGCGTGAGACCCTTTGGCATCCTAGGAATCAGACTTTCGACACGATTATCGATGGCGATCTGGATGGCGATGGAATTCCCAACTTCATCGATCCTGATAACGACAACGATGGCACTCCCGACTCTGCCGACACCGATGACGACAACGACGGCTTGATGGACATGTACGATGTCGACGACGACAACGATGGCATTCCGGATACATGCTATCAGGTCGACACCAATGGCGACGGTGTGGGAGACTATCCGGTGCCATACACCAGGATAGAGGTACCTGGAATAGATTGTGAGTTGGACTACGATCGAGATCTCGATGATGACAGGTACCGGCCGATAGACCAGGACTACGATTTGGTATGGGACTGGCTTGATGTGGACATGGGAGGTTCTGCAATGCCCGACAACCCCCTCGGTGGCCCTTCGATTAACCCCGACGACATCCCATTCGATCTCGACAACGACGGCATTCCCAATGAGGAAGACCCATTCATGATATCGACCGACGATGAGGTTCAGGCCTGGAACTGCCCCAGCCTCACCAACCCCAACCCGGTCAACTCGCACGAGAACTGCGTCCTGATGCGAAAATCGTACACCGGCAACAACGATTGGGATGGTGACGGCATCAACAACTGGGAGGACGTCGACGACGACAACGATGGAATCCTCGACTGGCTCGACATCGACGAGGACTGCGATTTCGACGACGACGGTGATCTCCACCTGCTGAACGGCTCGATGTTCCGTGACGACGGCCCCAACCACCTCGACACCGATATTGACGGCGACGGACTGCCGAACGACACCGACTGGGACGACGACAACGACGGACTCTCTGACTACTACGACCCCGATGATGGCAACTGTGGTATCGTCGACTCCGATCAGACAGACCCGTTCAACAGCCAATACTATTCACACAGCGATGGCGACCCGATAGACGGCTCCGACGACGGTGACATCTACTCCCACGATGTCGCCCACTTCTTCTACTGGAACCAGACCTGGATGTTCAACCCGTTCAACCTAGACAACAATTTCGTCCTCGACTACAACGGCTACGACAACAACAACGGGACCATAACCAACGGCAAAGTTCCCGAGATGTACTGGTATGTTCTCATGAAGTGGAGCCCATACAATGGCGACAATTACTTTGACATCGACCTCGATGGGGACTCTCTCGTCAACGGTATCGACACCGACCAAGACGGTGACGGACTGCCAGACTGGTGGGATCAGGACGAGGGCAACGACGGCGTCCTCGATGTGGACGACATCAAGATGGGCGGGACCTTCGACGATGGGACCTGCGGGTCCTCTTTGGTTTGGGCGGTTCTGCAGGGTGCAGTGGCCGAGCACGCCTGCGGTCTGGCATACGCCTGGTTGTATGGATACCCCTTGCAAAGCGCTACCCGGACTCAACAGACCACCTATACTGCACCTTACAGTACTAGGCCGGACTACGAGTTCGACGAAGGCGCATACAACGGCAGTAACTCGCAGGGCCAGTGGACCTGCATCAAGAACTGCTTCTGGTTCGACTTCTTCGGAAATCAGGATGTCGGCCCCAGCGCAGCTGTCACCTACAACCAAATCAAGAACAACCGCGACTTATGGGTGGCCTACGTTGGCGTGAACTATGGCTTGTTCCAATGGAATTCCGATGGCAATGCCAACATGTTCCCAGACGAGGTAGCCGACCTACTGAACAACGACGTCGACCCCGACGACGACTGCGGGGCGCCTATCGCTGGTAACATGAATCCACAGTGCATGTTCAATGACACCGCCGACCTCGATGATGACTTCGATGGAATCTACGACCATTGGGATATTGACGATGACAATGACGGCATATGGGACTACTTCGAAGTCGATGTTGACGACGACTGGGACGACGATGCCAGCACCGAGCCGGATGGCTCATTCTTCATCGGCACTAACTGTGAGGACAACGACGACGATGGCACCGACACCGATCCCGACGGCGACGGCTGGTTCCAAGCGGTCTGGGATAAGGGGGTTCTAGGACAGGGACTGCTCCACCCGAAGTACTACGACGTTGACAATGACAACGACGGGGTCCCCGATGGAGAGGATCCTGACGACGACAACAATGGTCTCTTAGACATTGATCAGGAACTGCTTTGCTTCACCGGCGAAGAGCAGTCACCGTGGGACCACGACGATGATGGGGTCCTTGACTGGGCTGACGACGACTGGGATGGGGATGGACTGGTCAACACCCTCGAGCTGGCTTCTGCCACACCGTGGATTACCCCTTGGGACCACGACAACGATGGCCTGAGAGACGACGTCGACCTCGACGACGACGCCGATGGCATGCTCGACGAGGACGAGGTCATGCTATGGCCATCGAGGTTTAACAGTGAGTCGACGAACCCGTGGGACCACGACGACTTTGGCGATGGTACTGGCATATCCAATCCGGCGGATCCCAATACCGGCCCCGACGCGAGAGACCAGGACGACGACGCCGACAACCGCACTGATCTGGACTGGGATCACCTTGAGGAGGGCTGGACCTCCGACAACTGCACCAACGGTGCTGAGTCCAGTGACTGGGACCACGACAACGATTGCATCCCCGACGAAGACGACAAGATACCCACTAGGATATCGATGACTGTACCAGAGGTTCTGTGGCTCGACAACCGCTTCCCAGCGAAGTTCAATGGGACGGTGAACTGGCTCGATCCGATACAAGGTGTATTCATGCCTGCATCCGACCTGCCAGTTCAGGTCCACATAGAGTGGTCAAGAAACGGAACTTCGGCAATAGAAACGGTAAATGTCCTAACCAATCAGGACGGCGACTTCGTAGTCGGGCAATTCCTGTTCCCCGAAGATATCCACGTCGGTGACAACACTACCTACGTGGTTTACGCTGAGGTCACAGAGATGTTCGTGCACGACGGTTCCACAACCGAGCCCGTACCGGTTGAAGTGCGGGCCAACACCACCATCGACTATGTCGCATGGACCTACTTCCGTAGCGACGAACAACCTCTCTTCGTCGACTTCAAGGTACACTATGCTGCTGACTGGGAGCGCGGCATCTTTGGCAACAGACTGTCCCATGCTCCGGTCTCATTCACCATCAGCGGCGGCATCTTTGGTAACCACACCCACCCCACTGTGTTCGACGGCTACGGCTACGGTTACAGGGCGGATGTGGGCGGATGGGTCTCACTGACCTTCGTGCAAACGAGCGGCTCCCAGGGCGTCTGGAAGCAGGTGCGGTGGAACTCGACCATGGACAATGGAATTGGTAAGGTTCCTGGTGGCTACCAAGAGATTGTATGGGATAACTTCTCCAAGGCCCACAACGTCCTCGGGCGCTACAACTACACCAACACCAGTCTGCCGATAGGGGACTACGCCTTCGTTGGATACTCTAGGCCGGACCTAGGTGCTGAGTGGCCGTGGCCTTTCCTTGAGGGAGATAACACAGACAGCTTCGCCATACGCTCCATGCACCGGATGTACGTCGAGGCTGATATCATCACTCCGTCTATTCGGCCAGTCTACTTCTGGGACTCAACTCAATTCACCGGTTCCTCCTTTGGGGCTTGGAGGGCACTGTTCCACACCCCATCACTGGTCAACGCCGGCATAAATTACGCTGATGCCAGCCTAGGTAAGCCGTACGCCATGCAGTGGGACGGAACCCCAGGAGGACTGACCGGCCAGGCGGCTACGCTACGCCCATTCCTCAATTCGAACGGCACTCACTGGTTCATCTCAATGCAGAACGGAGGCGATTTCAATGTGCCACCATGCGGTCCCGTAGACCCACTCGACCCCGACAGCGCCGTTCGCTGCGAGATCGTGCCTGAGATGTTCACAGGTGAGGAGTTCAGAGTCATCGGAACGGTCTGGAACCGTACTATGACCGCTTGGCCGCACGACCCGATGGCTCTGCAGATCGATGTCGATCACAACGGTGTCTTCGCGGGCTCTCAGGAGACAGGTTTCGCTCGTGTGCCTCAGATGGTAAATGGAGAAGCCACCTTCGACTACAACTGGACATGGTACTCACAGTACTCAGCCGGAGTCTTTGGCATCCGAGCCGACTTCACTAATTCGAACTACTACTTCACAGGCAATCAGACTGCGGTACTGGCACCTACTGGTGCATACGCCAATGTTTCCGTAATCGGAACCACCGACTTCCAACTGAACAATATCCCGCGCCTCTACCGCGGACAGAACGCCACAATTGAGGCGAGGTTGATAGACAACGCGTACCAACCAGTCCGTGATGCTCCTGTCAACTTCACTTGGTCTGCCGACGGCACCAACGACCTCGCTGTGACCGATCACAACGGGGTCTTCTCGGTCAACCTGACCATCGACAAGCAGCACGAGCTCGGTAACTTCACTCTAAGTTACTCTTACCCGGGCGACCCGATACGACAAGGCAGCTCTTCAGAGATTCACCTATGGGTGGTCTCTAGAACCCTGATAACGCTACAGAGCGCCACATCAGGTGCCATGAGCAGCGGCGACATCTGGGAGTTCTCGGGACAGATCACCGATGACAACCGCACCCCTGACCCGACTGTATTCGACCCGGGACAGGCTCTCGATGGATGCGGCGACAACGGCGGTGAGGTGCTTATCATCTTCGAAGGAACCGACTTCGAGGATCGCACTCATCGCCAGATAGTCGAAATCGCCTGTCCTAGCGCCGGCTCGATTCATCACGATATCACGCTCGATCCGCAGTTGCTGAGGGACGACCCCGAATCTTTCCTTCCGGATGGATTCGGACCGGTCAATGTCATACTGCGGTTCGGTGAGAATCTACCGCACGAGGGTTGTGAACTACTGGATGACGACATGCTGAGAACATCTGGAGCCTGGGATCCGTGCACACAGATCATCAACAGCGAGCATTTCCGCAAGGTGCTGCAGTTCAACGCACAGGGATTCTATCTAATCGGACGAACAAACCTTGTGGTGGATGATCAGATTGTCTACACCTCCGAGATTGACCAGATCACCGGCCAGCCTATCGACAAGCCAATGATAGTCACCGGCCAGTTGCTCGATGAACTGGGGGGCAACCTTTCGCACAGGGCCATCCGCGTCGAGTACCAAATGCTCAACATGGAGGCAGGTAGCCAGGTCTGCATACCAGGTACCACAGACAACGACGGCTTCTTCGAAATCATCTGCCCGTTATCGGGCGTCGAGGCTGGCCAAGCCATGGTGACAATATCTTACGATCCCTACGAGAGTCTCGATAACTGGCGCTACAAGCCTACGAACATTACCAAGATATTCCCTGTGTTCTCCAATTCGACAATGCTGCTGGAGGAAGTCGGTCCTTTCAGAACCGATGTGGACACCTACACCTTCGCTAACGGCTCCGTGTTCCCTGTGCTTTATCTCAAGGAATCATTCCACGTCGAAGCCCTACTCACACAGACTAACGGCAACCCGATTGGCGGCAAGTGTCTCAATATCTACCTCGACCCGTTGTCCAACACCCGACCGATTGCCACCGCCACAACGATGGACGGAACTGGCGAGGTAGAGTGGTTCTCGGGCGACCCCGAAGACAACCCCAGCAGACGAGGGGTTGAACCCAACGGTGAGCAGTTGGAGGGTTTTAGGACAGTACGTGTGGCCTACGAGCCCGACAAGGAACTACCGGGAGGATGCCGGGCCGAGACCACCCCAGTGGTCAATGGCTCTTACATGGACATCGAAGTCCTAGTGCGCAGCCGTGTAGATATCCTACTGAAGGACCACTGGGCCAGCTCGGTGGGCTACCAACCAGGGGATGATATCACAGGCGCCGTGACAATTCTGCGTGACCGACTCGACCTCTCGGTAGAAGGCGAGACGGTGATATTCACCTTCCAGTACTGGAATGGTTCGGGCTGGATTACTGGCTTCCCTCCTGAGTACGCCGTCACCAACGAACAGGGTACTGCCAACTTCACCTGGCCCGGAGAGGGCTATTCAGGAGAGAACGTGCCCGGTGAGATAGATTGCGCAGCCGGAGGGCCCTGTGTCCAGAATGGCAAATGGAGGGTATTGGTACACTTCCAGGAATCGCCGTTCTACGTCGAGGAGTTCCTCAATAGCACTCCCACCATCAAACTCGGAGACGAACCGGTGAAGCAGCAGACCAGTTTCTTCACGGCCAGAGTTACAGTTGTGCTTCTCATCGCTGTATCGTTCGCGCTTCTCATCGGCGTAATCATGTATCGCAACTACGCCGAGCGCCGACGTATCGAGATCATCCGTGGCATACTGACCGACTCACTGATGTCACTCAAGGCTTCGAATGACTACATCCAGACCATCTTCAACTGCTACAAGGACCTAGTGAGATTCTTCAGGTCCAGAGGGGCGATGAAGAAAGTCTACGAGACTACTAGGGAGTTCGAGAACGCAATTAGCTCAATGCTAGGAGGGATAGCGTCTCCGGAAGACCTTGACGAATTCTTCTCAATCTTTGAAGAGGCGCGATACTCAGATCACGAGATTGGTGCCGACCAGCGCGACAGGGCCATAGCAACTCTACAATCTATCGTGAATCACCTGACCTCAGCGTTGGGTGACTCGATGCTGAATAGGGCATACTCGGATGAATCTGGCCTGTATGGGACCATTACCAAGGCAGGCGAGTTCGTAGACTCTGAGGGACAGACCCGTATCGCCGGTATTGATGAGGAAAACCAGAAAGACGACTTCCGAATCTGATTGGATATTCTCAAGGGGCTGCCCCATTAATGAGAGGCGCAGCCTTCCGCCCCTATGGGGCGCCCCGTAGCATTCATAACAGCGCCTCGGGTGGCCGCGCTACCCGAGTAACGTCGAGGGAGTCATATGAGTATGAACACGAGAAAGACCAATCAGGCCTTGGTCACCTTAATCGGTGATCTCAAGGATCACAGCAGGTCGACCGGTTCTGCACTGTGGCGAGACGTCGCTGCCAGACTCGAGAAGAGTCGCAGCAACTGGGCCGAACCTAACCTGAGCCGCCTATCGCGACACGCCGCTAACGAGGATACCGTACTCGTCCCCGGCAAGTTGCTAGGAAGTGGTGATGTGTCGGGTAAGCCTAGCGTCGCCGCCTACAGTGTTAGTTCTGGAGCCCGCTCTAAGATAGAAGCAGCCGGCGGACGCGTCTTGACAATCCGCGAATTGATGGATGAGAACCCGAAGGGGAAAGGGGTGAGGATACTTGGCTGAGGCAGCAACACTAGTCTACGACGCCACGGATAAGATCCTTGGTCGCCTAGCCAGCCTTGTGGCCAAGCAGTTGATGGCAGCTCGTAAGATGGGACGCGAACAACGCATCATCATCTACAACGCAGAACACGCTGTGGTTTCAGGACCCAGAACGAGGGTGCTTGCCAACTACGGTGGCAAGTACAAACTCAATCACCCCAGAAAGGGACCATTCTACCCGAGGATGCCCGATCAGATACTCAAGAGGACCGTTCGCGGCATGTTGCCATACCAGAAGAACAGCAGCGGACGCGGCGCGCTACGCGACCTCAGGGTGATGATTGGCAAACCCACTAACCTAACAGGTGACAATCTTCCCGACGGACACGCGTTGGGCGACACAGTATCTATCGACAGACCACTCCCGCTCAAGTTCGTCCGACTTGGTGAGATAAGCTCTTCACTGGGCGTCGATGCATCCCGATGGGAGGGTGAGTGATATGGCCAAGAAGAAGCCGAAAGGAAAGATCTCCGTCAACATGAGTGGCAAGCGTAAGACCGCTGTCGCTCGTGCTACCGTCCGAAAAGGCAAGGGACGCGTCCGAATCAATAGCAAGCCGATTCACATTATCGAGCCCGAACTCGCTCGCCGCAAGGCGTTGGAGCCTGTGCAAATCGCCGAGGCCATGAACCGCCTAACTGACGCTGACGTCGTAGTAGACGTTGAAGGCGGCGGCCAGATGGGACAAGTCGATGCAATCCGCACCGCCATCGCCCGAGGACTGGTAAAATGGAACGGTGGTGCTGAGGGTGATGACGAGGAATTGCGTGACGAGTATCTGAGGTTTGACCGCAGTCTGCTTGTCAATGATCCACGTCGTAAGGAGCCGAAGCATCAAATGGGACGCGGTGCTCGAAAGAAGTGGCAGAAGTCGTATAGGTGATGATAGAATGTTGATTCCGGTAAGGTGTTGGAGCTGCGGCAAGGTGATTGCCCACGTCTATGAGCAGTACAAGCAGGCGGTCGAGAGCGGCGAGGATGCTCAGAGCACCCTTGAGAATCTAGGTATCGAGAGATACTGCTGCAGGAGGATGTTCGTAGGTCACGTAGACCTCCTCGATGAGATAGCCCCGTTCAGCATCGCCCGAGATTACCAATAGCATCCGACAGGGCTTTGACCAATTCCCCTCTCGCTTCGAGAGCCCAAGGGCCTGTAGGTTAGTTTGGCCTATACTTCGCGGCTGGGGGTCGCGCGACCCAGGTTCAAATCCTGGCAGGCCCACCACTTTCACTCTAATTCTGCTTGTGTTGTCTAGAAATAGGAGCCCTACGGGCTCCTAAACCGCAAGTTGAAGGCACTAGGCCACCTTCGAGTATCATGGCATCGGAGCGGCCCGGCGAAGCCGACGAGCAGTCGCTCGTGGATTGGCTGGCCGAGCAGATAGCACATCACTCGGACCTTTACTACAATGAGGCTAGTCCTGAGATAACGGACACCGAGTTCGACAAGCTCTGGGATGAATTGAGTAGACTGGCCCCTGAGCACCCCCAACTAAAGAAGGTCGGTTCAGACCCTCCTCCTGGCTCTGTCAAGGTGGAGCACCTGTTCGCGATGCGCAGTCTCAACAAGTCGAGCACTGAGGAAGAAGTCACGCATTTCGTTGCCGAGACCACTGCTCAGAGTCGCAGGTTCGTGTGCCAGCCCAAGTTGGATGGCTCCGCGCTGTCACTGGAGTATCGTAGGGGCCGCTTGGTCAGAGCAGCTACCAGGGGCAGCGGGACCCGCGGCGAAGACGTAACAGCAAATGTCCGCAGGATCCCAAACGTCCCGGAATCTCTCAACTGGGATGGTGACTGTCATGTCAGAGGGGAGGTGGTAATGCCGCTACAGACTTTCAGGGAAAGCTACGCCGAGGTAGCACCAAACCCTAGGAACCTTGCTGCCGGTTCACTCAGACAGAAGCACGTCGAGGCTGGCAAAGGCAGAGCCGAAGACCTCGTCTTCCGCGCTTACGGTGCTGAGTTCCCAGCTATTGGCTCAAGGCACCCCGACAGCCCCGAGCCACCAGTGTTCGAGTACGATTCCGAGATCATTTCATGGTTGCAGAAGGAAGGCATCGAGGTGGCCGGGAACGAAGTCGTAGGTGGCTCCGACGACGACTCAACCAGTGCGGAGATTATGTCGGTCGTGCAGAGGTGGACCGAGGGTAGGGACGCCGCTGATTGGGAGATTGATGGTGTTGTCATCAAACTCGACAGGCTGGACAAGCGCGAACTCCTCGGTATGACCGCGCACCACCCACGTTGGGCCCTAGCCTGGAAGTTCCCCCCAGAGGAGGCTACCACCGTGCTCATGGGTGTCGAATGGCAGACCGGGAGGACAGGGAACGTGACCCCTGTCTCTAGAGTGGCTCCAGTAAGGGTATCGGGAGTGACTGTGGAGAACACCACTCTGCACAACAAGGGCGAGGTGGAGCGACTCGAGATTATGGTCGCAGACAAAGTCAGAGTGGTTCGCAGAGGAGATGTCATCCCCAAAATCGTGGAAGTGCTCGGCCCTGCGAGCGTTACCGATCTCGAAGGACGACGGCACTCTGACGGAACTCCGTTCACAGCGGCCCTACCTGAACGCCAACCCGTCACTATTCCCGTCGAGTGTCCGCGCTGCACAACTCCGCTGATTGAGGATGGAGCCTTCATCCGATGCACAAACCTCGATTGTCCATCAAGACTAGAGAGGACAATTCTGTACTGGTGTAGGCACCTCGAGATGGACGGGATAGGCGAGAAACTGGCCGAACAACTCTGTGCCACCGGGCTCGTCAGGACGCTGGCCGACCTGTACAAACTTACCCATCAGGACATCGCGGGATTGGAAAGGATGGCAGATAGGTCAGCGAGTAACGTAATCGATGAATTGGAGGCCAGCCGGAGTATGACTCTCAGCACCTTCCTCTCAGCACTAGGCCTGCCGAGGATAGGACCCGAGATAGCCTCAGTCATCGCGACTGAGGTAGGCAGCCTCGAAACTCTTCTCGAACTAGTCAAGAAGAAAGACGAGGAAGCGGGCATGGATGCGGATGGTAAACCGAACAAGTACAACTCAGCGATTGGCAAACTCATTGCCATCGAGAGGGTAGGAGAGACGGTCGCCAGACTCCTCCTCGATGGTCTGGACACCCGTTCGACCATAGTGGGAGAACTCAGCCTAGAACTTGACATCACTGAGGAGTCGGCCAAGCAGGAGGTTGGTCCACTACAGGGCCAGACATTCTGTATCACCGGGGCCCTCAGTCGCCCGAGGAAGGAGGTTGCCCTGTCTATCAAGGCCGAGGGGGGTAAGGTGGTTTCATCAGTATCTGGGAAGTTGGATTACCTAGTTGCAGGGGAATCTGCAGGTTCCAAGCTAGACAAGGCTAACAGACTCGACGTCGAGATTCTTTCGGAGGTCGAACTAGCCGAAATGATAGGGATAGACCATCCTGCTGAGCGCCAGAGTTCGCTGGGCGACTTCTAACCGTACATTGAGCCAGGAGCATCCCCAGTCTCACTGGGTGGGTTGAGGTGCACAGCCATCATCTCGCGAATCTCGCCCTCAATTCTCTGCGCCTCTGCCAACAGCGGCTCGGGATCTAAATGCACGGCAGGAAGTAGGTCGTCGAGACACTCGATGATACGAGCCGCCGCTCTGGCATCTGGCATACTGCCACCAATCTCGCCGTCGGACTCTGCAAGGATTGCCATCACGTCAATCTCCCGTCTCCTACCTTCTCCCATCATGACCCCGGTGATGCCCCCGACAACACCCTGTTTCAGCAGTGGCACTCCGAGTTCCTTCAGAGTATTATGCGAGGCATCGATGGAACCTATCCCGAGAATGGTCTCGTCACTCTGGTCATCGTCGAAAATAGAGTGCTGCTGCCCGATTCCCTGTGCGTACGAGTCGATTAGGATAGTCGCCCCTACTCCATTCTCTGTGCACCAATCGAGCAGAGTGTCAGCCAGAGGCAGATTCAGTTCTGGGATGACTTGGATCTCGGATGCTATTAGGACCACCTTGTCACATCTTTCCATAGTGCAGACAGGCTCCCCTGAATAGAATCTCATCGGCGGTAATGGCTTGCCGTCTTGGACTAGGCAAACAGGAGGGAGTTTGGGATGCCTGACACCTCCGACCATCTCCAGATCCAACTTGTCGACGAGATAGTGCGCCACGATGCTACTGACGAAACCAATCGATGGAAAGCAACTGACGACTAGAGCGCCAGCTGCATTAACATCCGAGTCTACCTCTACCTTCGGTGCCTCCGTCATGTTGCGTAATCTCAGCCAATGCTGTTAACCGTTGTCACGCCCGGACCCACCTTGGGGGAGAGGCTTGGAAGAAGGGTTCATTGCGCACCAACTCTCACCCTCTTCGTGGAATCGCTACGAGGATTGTCCTCGTAAGTACTGGCTCTCGCGACAACGACTTCCTCGCAAGGCCAGTATGCCTGCTGCCATGGGTACAGCAGTGCACAACTCTGTTGAGGACCTGTGCAACCTCGACCTTTCCGACAGAGAGAACTCCGAGGACGGCTGGCTCCCTCCGACATCGAAAGCCGTCCTTGACCGCCATTGGTCTCTCGAACGTGACATCTTCCTTGCAACTCCGCGCCACCCTAGGTGGAAGGACGAGATGATTACCAAAGCACACGATGGTCTCGTCGGAGCGCTAAACATCCTATTCTCCAAGTCTAACATGGATAAGGTAGGACTCTCCGAGGTTACTGTTGGTCAGTGGAAGCAGGTCCAGGACATTGTGCTGGCTAATGAAGGAACTCTAGTGTCCGAGTGCGGCCGTCTGATGGGCCGTCTCGATCTGCTAGTATCCGACCTCGACGAGAACGGCAAATCGAGGGGTTGGATAGTCGCCGATCTCAAGACCGGAAACCCTCCCAAGCAGAAACTCAACGAGAAAGTTAGTCGGCAACTCAGGTTCTACCGGGACCTGTTGAAGCAAATCAATCCCGATCACCCTCCAATCTACGCCGAGGGCTGGTACTCGTCGAACCAGACCGTGCACCGTGCTGACGGCCCCTCAATTCTCGATGATGCTTTTGCAGCCTGGGAGGGTATGAGGTTCACAGAGGAGCCTTTGGAAGGCACCCCGGGGGAGGTGCAGTGTGGGTTTTGCGAGTGGAAGGCCTGGTGCCCAGTGTGGTGGACCGCGAGGAGGGATGGCATTCTCTCACCGGGTAGCATGTTCCGCGATGAAGTAGTCAGCACTGTCAGGTTCGATCCCGAGTCAGGCGCCGCACTGTTTGAGCGAATGCCACCAATCGGAGCCGACGGCGAGCTGGGGCATTCAGACCACCGCTTCGGAGCCATTCTGCGTGACCAAGCACTCGACCAGATGCGCGAACTGATGGATTCGGACTATGATGGGGCGATATTTCTTGGCAGCGTCAGGGTGGATGGCAAGATAGTCCACCTCGGAGACTGGTGTGAGGTACTCCCGTGGACACCACTGCTCAAGTCAATCAGAGAATGAGTCGAGCAAATCATCGACCGCACCCCGGAACTTGTTGGGGTAGGCCTGCATTATCCTCCACAGCAACAACAGCGTTGCACCCGCATCCACATCGGCCTGATGACTCCTCCCCATAGCTATCCCGAATCTGTGGCAGAGGTGTCCCAGCGTGTGCCGCCCCGGTATTCTCAGCCTTCTCGCTAGGACCAGAGTGTCGATGATAGCCCGAGGACGCGGAGTTTCGACACCGGCACGCATGCACTCCATCTCGAGAAAGCGCCAGTCAAACTGCAGCACATTGTGTCCTACGATGACCGAGTCTTCCACTATCGAGGAAATCTCTGCGATGTGCTGGGAGAAGTCACTCGCTTCCCTGACATCATCATCGGTTATGCCGTGCACTTTAGTGGTCTCAGCAGGAATCCTCACTCCTGGGTTGACTAGCGACTGCAGGTTGATGTGGCTACCATTTGCATCGCTGCCGATAAACGCAAATTGCACGATCCTGTCAGACCTGTGGCTGAAGCCGGTGGTCTCGAGGTCGAAACCAAGCACTCTGTAGCCAGTGAGCATTGCACCAGACACACCATCTGCTGAGCGGCACCGTCCATGAACTCTCGTAAACCGCGCGGCAACGAGCCGGTTTCCAACAGCCCTATGAGTGGCTAGTTCGACAGTGTGCGTATGACTGGAAGCACTAGGGGCGTCTCGTCAGCAATCGTGATGATGCTGCTCGTGACCAGTCTAGTCGGCTGCTCGGGTCTTAGTTCGACAACCCCCAATGCCAGAATCAGTGCTGACCAACAGGAGATTAACATCGGAGAGACGGTGAATTTCGACGCTAGGGAGTCTACCACTCCCGAACCCACTTTCATCGACGAGTACCGCTGGGACTTCGGCGATGGCGAGTCCCGTGACACCAAGCAGGGTATAGTGAGTCACACCTTCGAATTGGCCGGAAATCACGAGGTCGAGGTCACTGTGCTCAATGACAACGGCGAGGTCGATAGGGCCTCACTGACCATCTTTGTGAACTCTCCTCCCACCATTGAAATCGAAATGCCCACTTACGTTAGAGCCGGCGAGACAGCTAGGCTCGACGCAAGCGACTCGTCTGATCCCGAGGGAGCCTCTGTCGAATTCATGTGGGACTTCGACCTAGGCACGGACTCTGACGGTGACGGTGAGAAGACCAACGATGCCGACTCTTCCTCGTCCTACATCGACCTCACCATCGACATCTCGGGAAACCGCACCGGCTCAGTCTCGGTAATCGACGACAAGGGGGCCATGAGGACAGAGGTCTGGAGCTTGATGGTCATTTCACGCACTTTCAACGTGGTTTGGGAGGAACAGCACGTAGAGGTCGATTGGTCAGGATACCTAGAGCAGGGTCAGAGCTACGAGATTATCCACGAACCGGGAGCAGGAGCGAGGATAATACAGGTCAACGCGACTCTAATGCTCGCAAGGGACCTGCTTCCCGTAATGTGGCCCGAGGACAATTTCACACTGTCACTCAGCGTCCCCGCTTCTGGTTGGAGCACCTTCGTCTCAACTCATCATGACAACTTCACCGAGAACGCCAGTGGTAGTCTAGATCGAGGTGAAATGAACTCACACCCAGAGAGCGGCTACACCATCACCGCCGACTCCTCCGATGGACTGGTCGAGGCATTGTTGAACGAACCAGGCGAGCGCTTCGGGCAGGGTACTTGGTACTGGACCATCACTGCTGACCAGTGCGACCCCGACCTGCCGGTGGATGGTGCAGACCCCGATCAGGGCAACGACTGGGAGTTAGTGGTCGAATTCGTCATACTAGTGCCGCGAGTCAGCGAGATCGGCGTGTGAGTCCCGCACGTCTTCGTGCGAAGGGCTTTGAACTCGGCAGCGATGGCGCTTCATGGTCAAGTCGATGGAGATAACCAAGGTCTCCATTCGCAATCGTCTCGTCGTCGATGCAGAGGTCCGGATGAGTGATCCCAAGGATTACGATTTCTCACCAAGAGCTGACATTGAGGGCAGCACACTGAGTCTGTGTAACGAGGGCGATGAGGGTGCTGCGACCTCAATTGAGTTGGACTCCGAGCAGCTGAACACGGCTGAGAGGGACCGCATGCTAGAGTTACGTGTCAAATTCGCAGTTGAGGGGATGCATGGAGTGTTGACTCACAAGACCAAGAATACCAGAATCGCACCCAACGCCAAGAAACTGGCTGAGCCACGCTGGAAGACCGTGCTCCCACTTTCACTTTAGTCCAACTGATTTATCAAATACCAATGGCACGACGGACTCCACTCGCAACGAGTCAGTACTGTTCAGAGGAATCTACTTGCAAATGACCGAGGAACAGGTAGTTGAATTTGTTACTGACTGCCAGAAACAAGCCTTGGAATTCATTAAATCTGGAAGGCACGCAAAAAGAAAGACAATCAGCAAAACAAACCGAGGTCTAATTTACCTGTCGATAGGTGAGAGATGCCCCACTTGTGATTTGACTCTATCCGAGCCTACTGATCGTAAATCCACCAAGAGCTACGATCCGATTGACTCTTCCATTACGATTGAGCACATTCTCCCGCTGGATCTGGGCGGCGACAACAGACTCGACAATATGGCTCCAATGTGCTATGCCTGCAACGTCACAGCGAGATGCGGAACACAGCAATATTTCGTCGAGTCTCTGGTAAAGGAAAATAGAGGAAAAACTCTCTCAGAAGGGGATATAGAACTCTTGAATAGGTTTGTGGAGTGGTCAATTAGGACAGTAAAATCACCAGACAGTAAAATCGACTCGGAAATCCAACAATATTTTGAAACTGTAAGGGAAATTATAGCATCCAAAAAATCCACACCAACTCCTTCAAAATCAAACGAAAATATGGAATTGAAAATTGCTGAATTGGAAAAGAGAATACAAGCCTTGGAGAATACCCTCTGGAAGAGGATTATGAGAACTATCGGTAAGTTCTTTCAAAGGACAAAGAGTCCTATTAGAGCAGTCGAGAAGGTCCCCCTAGAGAAACAAGCACCCCAACCACAAAAAGAAAATCTACACAATCCGGATTTTACACCAGAGGAATTCTCAAGAGGTCTCTTGCGCCACAAAAAGCGAGCGGATGCAGTGACCTTCTCAACCCTCTATTCACGATTAATCAATGAAGATTCTAGATACAATCTCAAAGACCTTAGAATCAAGCCCAATTCCTATCTCCTAGAATATTGCTCACATCTGTTAGAGATTGAAGGAAGGGAAAAGGGAACAAAGATTCATTATTGGATTAATGAAAAGGAAAAAACTCAAGCGGAGCGAGACAAGAAGCCTTCCAAAACTTTTCCAGGAACACCACGAATTGAACCATCACCAATCAAATCTTTCAAAGAAATCATCATAATTATATTGGAACAGGAAAAAGATCCCATCACGTTCAATTCTGTTGGTGGCAAACTCTCTCAATATCTTGAAGATGAATATGATTTCACGACCAAACAGTTTCTGATTCTGGAAGGTCTGAACGAAAACCTGAGCATCAGGCAACTTATCATAAATCAACTAGGAGACGACGTGATAATCTCCGATGATAATAAAGAAGTGGAACCGAACCGTCGGGGTTAAACAGAGGCCGGCGGTCGAAAACGCGCTGGACCCATAGTGTAGCCTGGATATCACATGAGCTTGCGGAGCTTGTAACCCGTGTTCGAATCGCGGTGGGTCCGCCATCCCGGAGTCAGTGCCCAGCATGCGACCGATTCAATTACTGAGGGGCTTTGGAGGCGTCACTGGACCCATAGTGTAGCCTGGATATCACTCTAGCCTCCGGAGCTGGAAACCCGTGTTCGAATCGCGGTGGGTCCGCCACTAGAGTAAGCGAGTGTTCAAGCATGAAACCCCCGAGGCGCCA